>Ga0182742_1000076_pt1 | contig 199657 bp, 191 predicted proteins | sample eDN5th37CBELigMG_FD_128880 | JGI IMG/M metagenome (GOLD analysis project Ga0182742, IMG submission 128880) | Enriched Miracle-Growth compost microbial communities from Emeryville, California, USA - eDNA 5th pass 37_C BE-Lig MG (version 2)... ... | reverse complement strand
TTTTCTCCTACTATTTCATGACCATACAGCAACCTTTCAGCATAGCTGAAAGGCGTGTGAAATGTTCATTTCACACGAATGTGTCAAAAATCTGGCTTATCAACACAGTACTTTAACAAAGCCATTTAATATTTGGTGTTTATGAGAGTTTAGGGATACATGGGTATTTAAGAAAATTTGAGCTTGGGGGAGGATTTATGGATTTAATCGTTATTCTTTTATCTTTAGGGTTATTAATATTTGTAGCGTATAGAGGATTTTCTGTCATTTTGTTTGCGCCCATTTGTGCATTACTCGCTGTATTCTTTACAGAACCAGCTCATGTTCTGCCGTTCTTTTCTAATGTATTTATGGCGAAAATGGTTGATTTCATTAAAAACTATTTTCCTGTCTTTCTATTAGGGGCTATCTTTGGAAAAGTGATTGAAATGTCAGGAATAGCTGATAGAATAGCTAGGCTCGTTATTCGTATGGTTGGAGCAAAACGTGCTATTCTAGCTGTTGTTATTATGTGTGCTATTCTTACCTATAGTGGAGTTAGTGTGTTTGTTGTTGTATTTGCTGTTTATCCATTTGCTAAACAGTTGTTCCAAAAAACAAATATTCCTAAACGTTTAATTCCTGCCACCATTGCACTTGGAGCCTTTAGTTTTACGATGGATGCTCTGCCAGGTACACCACAAATTCAAAACGTAATTCCTACTACTTTCTTTAACACAGATATCTATGCAGCACCTGCTTTAGGTATTATCGGTGCCATTTTCATGTTGATAGTTGGGATGCTGTACATTGAAAGATGCCGTCGTAAAGCAGCGGCTGCCGGAGAAGGCTACTTTGGCCAAATGGGAGCAGAGGCTGAAATGGCAGCAGGTCTCGCAGTTGAAATGGCTGAGTTTGAAGCAAGCAAGGAGAAGTCGTTTGACGTCGTTCAGGCAAAAGATTGGCTTGCTTTTCTACCGCTTATATTGGTCGGGGTCATGAATAAGTTTTTTACTGTTTCTATTCCTAAATGGTATGAAAATGGCTTTGATTTTTCAAAAATTGGATTAGAAGCTTTTGGATCAGTTAATATGGCTTCAGTAGTTGGGATTTGGTCAGTTGAAATGGCGCTCGTCATTGGAATTGCAACGACAATTGCTCTTTATTTCAAAGCAGTTAAAATGAATTTCCAAGAAAACTTAAAAGTTGGAATAGGCGGATCTTTGCTAGCTACGATGAATACAGCATCAGAATACGGTTTTGGGGCAGTCATTGCCGCTTTACCAGGTTTTGCGGTTGTTCAGCATGGAATCTCTGGTATGTTTACCAATCCGCTAGTGAATAGTGCTGTGACGACATCCACCTTAGCGGGTGTTACGGGTTCTGCATCTGGAGGGATGAGTATCGCTTTAGGTGTGATGTCTGAAAAGTATTTGGCTGCTGCCGCTCAATTCAATATTCCGCCAGAAGTTTTGCACCGCATTATTTCTATGGCATCTGGCGGTATGGATACGCTTCCGCATAATGGAGGCATTATCACCTTGCTTGCTGTCACTGGACTTACACATAGGGAAGCATACAAGGATATTTTTGCCATCACTATCGTTAAAACACTTGCGGTAGCATTCGTCATCTTAGTTTATACTTTAACAGGTATTGTGTGATTTACATGCAGTTATGAAAAGCTTAGGTGTTGATTTAATCTCAAACTATAAAAAATTACCAATATAATAATTTTAAAAAGAGGCTATTGTTTATGAATAGCCTCTTTTTCGTCAAATGAAGATAGAAAACATCCTCCGCTGTTTCAAAACCATCACGTTTTTTCTCTCTAAGATGGAGTTTTTTTCATAACCCATCCTTTTCCACATATATTGAACTAAGAAAGCTTGGACAACTACTCTAAACCAAGATCCTTCTTGATACGCTTTTGATAAAAGGAATGGTTCACGAAAGGTAGAGAGGAAGATGGGGATGAACCGGAAATGGATAGCACTCTTGATGGCAGGAGCCTTGCTGACAGGCGCAGGTGGTACATATGCAGCCATGATGTTTAAAATGGATATCCTGCTTGCACAGCCGGAAGAAACAAAAAAAGCAGAGTCCGAAAAACCACATTCACAAGAGCAAACCGTGCCTGACATCACCATTGAGGAAGGCAACATGGATAAAATTGTACAGGCCTATCAGCTGATTAAAGGCAATTATGTGGAGGAAGTGAAAGAGGAAAAGCTGGTTGAAGGAGCCATTCAAGGGATGCTTACGACATTGGATGATCCTTATTCCGTTTATATGGACAGGGAGACGGCCAAGAAGTTCAGCCAGTCATTGGATTCATCCTTTGAAGGAATTGGGGCAGAAGTCAGCATGGTAGATGGGAAGATTGTAATTGTGGCTCCATTTAAAGATTCTCCAGCAGAAAAAGCAGGACTCAAACCAAATGATCAAATTCTCAAAGTAGACGACCAAAGCGTGGACGGACTTGATTTGTATGAAGCAACGTTAAGAATCCGTGGCGAGAAAGGAACGAAAGTAAAGCTTGAGATTATGAGACAAGGACTAAAGGAGCCAATTACGGTATCCGTCAAGCGTGATGAAATTCCGCAAATTACTGTCTACTCGAAAACGAAGAAGCAAGACAACCAATCTGTCGGATATATCGAAATTACATCGTTTTCAGAGGACACGGCTACTGAATTTAAAAAGCAGCTTAATCAGCTGGAGAAAAAGGGGATCGACGGGCTGGTCATTGATGTTCGCGGCAATCCAGGCGGCTTCTTAGAAAGTGTTCAGGAAATATTAAAGGAATTTGTCACGAAGGATAAGCCATATATGCAGATTGAGAAGCGTAATGGGGAAAGAGAAAAATATTATACGACATTAGGAAAAGAAAAGCCGTATCCTGTTGCGATTTTAATTGATAAAGGAAGTGCTTCGGCATCGGAAATTCTTGCTGGTGCGATGCAGGAGGCGGAAGGAGTTACGCTGATTGGAGAGAAGACGTTTGGAAAAGGAACGGTTCAGCAGGCCGTGCCAATGGGAGATGGCAGTAATATTAAGCTGACCTTGTTTAAATGGTTGACACCAGAAGGAAACTGGATTCACAAAAAAGGGATTAAGCCTGATTTAGAGGTGACACAGACCGAACTCCATCAGACGCATCCATTGCAGCTAACAGAGCCTTTGAAAAAGGATATGAACAATGAACAGGTGAAAAACGCTCAGCAAATTTTAATAAGCCTTGGGTATGAAACAGGACGAAAGGATGGCTATTTTAACGAAGCCACAGAAACAGCCGTAAAAGCTTTTCAGCAGGAAAATAGGATGAAAGTTACCGGTATTATTGATGAAAAAACGGCTGCATCACTCGAACAGAATGTGGTCAAGGAACTGAAAAAGGAGAGCAATGACCTGCAATTGCAGGCAGCATTAAAATTTATTGCGCAGGCGGCTAAAAGTAGATAACCAAAAAGCATGAGGGCTGAAATCAGTCACATGGCTAGAATCACAGTACATTCTAGTTTATGTTGGCTGAATTTAGCCTTCTTTTATGTCATAAAATCTGAAATAAGCAGCTTTAACAAGCATTCTAGTGAACAGTCCAGATGAAAGCGAAAATGTGTCATTACGCCTAATTTACTGTATTAGATTAATTTGATAGAATAGTTAAATAGAGATTATAGACATAATAGATTTCTAAATGAATGACAATAGAGGTTGGTGGCAGTATTGGCACTAGATTGGAGTTTTGAGTTTTTAAACGGATTACAGAGAATATTTCTAAATCCGCTGTTTTATTACTTGTTTGTCGTTGCAGGCTTATTGGGGTTTTCAAGGGTGAAACGGGAACGGAAGCAATTTCATGTGCGAGCGAAAGATCTCTTTTTTGAAATACGGCAGCTTCTTCCGTTGGGAATTATTCTTGGTTTGATTCTCTCCGTTGTTACCATTGCAGCTGGACTGGTTATTCCAATTGAAACGGTTATTTTTGCCGCATTGTTCACATTTTTATGGAGCTTGACCACAAAGTTTCGCTTTTTATCTCCGGTTTACACAATGGGTTTTGCCTTTTTTGCTACGCTGTTCTTTTTGAGTAAAAAATGGTCTCTTCCTCTTATTGAAAGTCATACGCCAGAATGGAATCAATCGATTCTTCCTCCAGTTGCTGCTCTATTGGGTTTATTAATCATTGCTGAGGGTATTTTGATTTTTCGAAATGGAAGGAAGGGTACTTCTCCTAAGCTAGTTAAAGGCAGAAGAGGATTGCGTGTGGGTGTCCATGAAGTGAAACGGCTTTGGATGCTGCCTTTATTCTTGATTATTCCGGGTGGAGCGCTGCAGGCGCCATTTGAATGGTGGCCGGTCTTTTCTGTCGGCGGTCAAACCTATTCTATCCTGCTTGTTCCTTTTGCTATTGGATACTATCAGCAAATTCAAGGGAAACTTCCAGTACTGGCTGTTATGCAGGCTGGAAAAAAGGTCATCATATTTGGAATCGTGCTCACATGCTTGTCGGCAGCTGGGTATTGGTATCCGCTTGCATCGATTGTACTTGTCGCCCTTGCAATTATTGGGCGTGAGCTGTTATTTATGCGCCAGCGTTTAATTGAGGATAACCTTCCGTTTTATTTTTCACAGCGCAATCATGGTGTGATGATTCTAGGTGTTATTCCCGATTCACCTGCTGAAAAAATGGGGCTTAGTGTTGGGGAAGTGGTTTTTAAAGTGAATGGTGTTACGATTACAGATGAGGAAAGCTTTTATGAAGCAATGCAAAAAAATCGCGCTCACTGTAAACTTGAAGTGTTTGATGTAAATGAACAGGTTCGCTTCGTACAAAGAGCCCTATATGAAGGCGATCATCATCAGCTCGGTATTCTCTTTGTCCAAAATGAGAAAAAGTGGGAAGATGAAGTAGCGGCTGCAAAAGAATAAAACAATAGGGGATATATATGTCCTTCTTAATATTTCGACATATACTAGTAGATGTTTGACCATATCGCAACCTTTCAGCTCCGCTTAAAGGCATGTGAAAAGGACTTTTCACACGGATGAGTCAAATATCTGGCGTAAGAACCATGTTTACTACCCGCACCTGATAGAAAAAGAATTCTTATGTTGATTTAATAAGTTGGATATATACTAATCATTTTTCGGAATAAATAATTATGCAAGCTGTTTGATCTATCAATTTATTGATAAATCAAGCGGCTTTTTTCTTTTTTTCTTGTATTGTGGTGCCTGAATCTTTGCTTTTGGGACAGCCCTTTTTGTGCTGTATCCTGAATAGCGTTTAGATAGTATGATTGATGGAATATTATCTATGTATGGTGGGTAAAATCATCGTTTATGAGTAAAACTAATAGGAATGGATGTGTTTATGAAAATAGCCTAGAAGAAAAAGGTGATGGATTTGGATTTTCCAACGATACAGACTAATTTTTGGGATGCGGTGATTGCGGTACCAGCAGTCATGGTCCTCACGCAGGTACTCAAAAAGAGTTTTAAAATAAAGAAAAAGAATATTCCTTTCGTAGCTGTCGTTTTGGGTTATGCTATTTCTATTTTTATTAGTCATAGAGGAAATCTTTTAGCGGGTATCTTTATGGGATATTTTTATGGATATGCTGCAATAGGAAGTTATGCATCTTTAAAAACGACAATCATTGCCTATAAAAAGAAAGCTGAAATGAAAAAGCTTCGGAAACAACCAATATAAGAATAGATAAACTCTTTTAAATGATAACTTTTTAAGTAGGTGATGATAAGGATGATTTTTATTTATCACGATTTTGCCGGTACACACTCCACTTCACTAGCAGCTGCTCATCACTTAAAACTATTAACGCCAGCAAAGGGAAAACTAACGAAAGAAGAAATTTTAGCGGTCCCTTATTTTAATAAATTAACGAAGAAGGATGTGGGGAAACTTATCTTTCACGGAAAAGATGAAGAGGGCAATGAGGTATATACGCTCGCAAGAAGAAGGTTTAAGGAAGCGGCACCTCTACTACTAGACTTCTATTTATTATTAGAAAATAAGTATGAATTTAAGGATAAGCTGATATTATCCAATACATCCCCTACCGTTCCACTTGCGATGACTTTTGGAGGGCTGTTTTCAAGAGGATTAAAAATAGATTGGATTGGTGTTCCGCTGCTTATTAAAGGAGCTCAGCAAAGTAGTGAGCTCGTGTCTAAGCTTGTTGATCACACCAAACAAGCGGCAAGAGAAGCGACAGAGAAGAATGTCATAACCCTAGATAATAAAAGTTTCAAAATATAATGAAGAGAGGAAAAATCAATTGACTATTGGTCAAATGGATAGATAGGTTGAGCTGTGTGCCCTCTCATACGTAAAATAGGAAAGGCCGCTAAATAATGTGTTATTTAGCGGCTTTTATCATCTTTTACAGTCCAATTGAATATAATTTTGCCTACTTATTATCTTTTAGTACTTGATTAAATAAATTTTCTGTAGTATTGCTTTCGTTTTTCTGTTCATATTCTGATTGATTTAAAATCTCTAAAAGCATCATTTTAGTAATAGGTTTTGCATGATCGGCTAATTCAAAGCCCAAATCTCCATTAGATTCAATGGTTCCGCTTTTGACATCAGTAATGTAGGAAATCCCTTTTTCTCGTAATCTCATTTCTAGTTGTTCTTTTGTTATTCGAAGTTTTATTAAATTATCTTCAATAATCTTCCCTTCAGTAATGACAAGAGTTGCTTTTCCGATTAGATAGCGTTCAAAGAGCTTGTGTTTTAATTGCAGCTTTTGAATGAGTATTAAAAATAGAACAAAAATACATAGAATAATAATCACTTGCCATAGGGAATTTTCTTTAATAGCATGTCCCATTGTAGTCCCTATTGCTAATATAATGACGGTTTCAAGGCTAGTCATTTTTGCAACAGACTTTTTGCCAGCAATTCTTATTAAAATAACAGAGGAAATTAATAATATTAAGGACTCGATTATAAAATTATTCATCATACTTTAATCACCTTTGTAGGCTTCTAATGAGTTATCGATTGATGTTGTTAGAATGTGTAGGAATAGAGAAAAACATGCAGTTAAGCGTAATAATACTTTCTTTTCAGAGTTTAAATCTTTGATAAAAAGATAGGTAAAAGTAATTGAAAATGAAAAATCTATTAGCCACCATTCTTTGTGGGTAGGTGAACTTATTAAATTTTGATTATATTTTAATAAATAATCGTAAAAATTGCTTGATTTATCAATAGATTGATAAATCAAGCAGTTTTTATTGAATGATTCAAGGCTTGTCAGCTAATTAATTTGACTCATTTTTACTTTTTCATTAAAGAGGAATTGGTTGAATAAGCTTGTTTAGTTGTCGTCAATCCCTTTAATAATAGGGAATTTGCATCAATTATATTTTATTCATCTCATAATTAGATTGATTTTATGCAAAATACATATTAGAAATATCATTAATGTTATAATATGATGAATTTAAGAAATTTAATAACAAATCGAGAACAGTTTGGAAACAAGCTATTGTTATTAATCATATTTTTAGATAAAGGGTGAAGTAAACATGAATCAAAATAAACCTCCTGTAAAACAAGGTCTTTACAATCCAATTAACGAACGAGATGCCTGCGGGATCGGCTTAATTGCAAATATAAAAGGCAACAAAGAGCACAGTATCGTGCAAAAAGGTCTGACAATGCTGTCTCGAATGGAACATCGCGGCGGTCAAGGAAGTGATCGTGATACAGGTGATGGAGCAGGGTTGATGACTCAAATTCCACATGAATTCTTCACAAAAACATGTCCACAATTGAGTGCCTATAAAGAAGGCGATTATGGAGTCGGAATGGTTTTTCTTCCTCAAGATAGCAAGCAGCGAAAACAATGTGAGGATGTATTTAATGAAATGATTGTCCAAGAAGGATTGAACTTCCTAGGCTGGAGAACCGTACCAATGAATGATACGACTATTGGAACAACTGCGAAATCAAGTCAGCCCTTCATTCGACAAGTATTTATCGGAAAATCAAATAGCAACCAGAGTGAAATCGAATTTGACCGAAAGTTATATATTATTAGAAAACGAGTAGAAAAGGAAGTTCGTGAAAAACAGCTGGCACAAGAATCAATCTTTTACGTTGCGAGTCTTTCCTCAAGAACGATTGTCTATAAAGGGATGCTAACGCCGGATCAAATCCAACCATTCTATCTTGATCTACAAGAGGAATCTTTTACATCCTCCTTTGCTTTAGTCCATTCACGTTATAGTACCAATACATTTCCTAGCTGGGAAAGAGCTCATCCAAATCGTTATTTGATTCATAATGGAGAAATCAATACCTTAAAAGGTAATGTGAATTGGATGAAAGCACGCGAAAAGATGATTGATTATTCCGTCTTTGGTGAGTTTGGTCATGAAGTACTGCCGATTATTGATGAAAATGGAAGTGACTCCTCCTCCTTTGATAACTGTCTGGAATTCTTACATTTAACTGGTCGTTCTTTAGCACATGCAGTTATGATGATGGTTCCAGAACCTTGGGAAAAAGATGACACAATGGATGATAGTTTAAAAGCCTTTTATGAATACCATAGTCATTTAATGGAACCATGGGATGGTCCTGCAGCCTTTGCTTTTACAAATGGAAAGCAAATTGGTGCTATGTTGGATCGAAATGGTCTGCGTCCTGCTCGTTATTATGTGACAGGGGATGACCAAATCATCCTTGCTTCTGAAGCGGGCGTGCTGGAGGTCGAAGAAGAAAGAATTCTTGAAAAAGGAAAATTAAGCCCTGGTGACTTGATTCTAGTTGATTTAGAAAAAGGGTGCATCCTTAATAATGATGAAGCGAAGCGGAAGGTTTCACATGAGAAGCCTTATAGACAATGGTTAAATAATCGCAGTGTTCATATTAATGAATTATTAAATGTCCTTGATAATAGTAAAAATCATGCCACATTAAAGCAATACCATCAGGCATACGGTTTTACACAGGAAGAATTGAATGATCAAATCCTTCCAATGGCAAAAGAAGGAAAAGACCCAATTGGTTCGATGGGAAATGATACGCCGCTTGCTGTGCTCTCAAATCACTCTCAGTTGCTCTACAATTATTTTCAACAAGTGTTTGCCCAAGTAACAAATCCGCCAATCGATGCGATACGGGAACACTATGTTACATCAACAGCGACATTATTAGGGCCGGAAGGAAGTCTTTTAAATCCTAGTGAAGAAAGCTGCCAGCGTATTCGCCTTGATTCACCGATACTAACAAACGAAGATTTGAATAAGCTTAGATATTTGAAAAGAACTCCATTTCAAGCAAGAACATTCCCGATTTTGTTTCAGGCGGCTAATGGAGAATCTCATCTTGAATCTTCTCTGACACAATTATTTCAGTCGGTCGATGAAGCAGTAAAAGAGGGTATCTCACTGATTATTTTATCAGACAAAGGGTTAAGCAAAGAGGCCGCAGCGATTCCAGCCTTGCTTGCTGTCAGCGGACTTCATCAGCATTTAATCCGTCAAGGTACACGAACAAAGGTAAGTATTATTGTAGAAACTGGTGAGCCAAGGGATATCCATCACCTATGTATGTTAATTGGTTATGGAGCAGATGCCATTAACCCTCATCTTGCTTTTGCAACCATTGAAGATTTCTTCCATAACGGTAAATTAGGAGAAATGGAGCTGTCCAAGGCAATCAATCAATACCTTCAAGCAGTGACCAAGGGAATTGTGAAAGTTCTCTCAAAAATGGGTATTTCAACCATCCAAAGCTATCGCGGCGCACAAATTTTTGAGGCTGTGGGCATTCATCAGGATGTCATCGATAAATATTTTACTGGAACTTCTGTCCAGTTAGGCGGAATAAAGCTTGAAACCATTGCTAAGGAAACGCTGATTCGTCATGAAAAAGCTTTTGAAAATGCCGAAGGTCAAGAACAGCCTCTATTTGTAGGTGGAGATTTCAAATGGCGCAAAGGCGGAGAAGAACATGCCTATAGTCCGGATGTTATTCGTTTGCTTAAACAGGCATGCCGTACGAATGATTACCAGCAATATAAAACCTATACAGAAAAAGCAAATGAATCGAAGCTGATCTTTGTAAGGGATTTATTTAGCTTTAAGGAAACAAATCCGATTTCAATCGAAGAAGTAGAGCCGATTGAATCCATCGTTAAGCGTTTTAAAACCGGGGCGATGTCCTATGGGTCCCTAAGTCAAGAAGCGCACGAAACCCTTGCCATTGCGATGAACCGTCTGGGTGGTAAGAGCAACAGCGGTGAAGGCGGCGAACATCCTGACCGTTATTTGCCAGATGAAAATGGCGATTTGCGCCGCAGTGCCATTAAACAGGTCGCATCCGCTCGTTTTGGTGTAAACAGTCATTATTTAATGAGTGCAGAAGAGATTCAAATAAAAATGGCGCAAGGTGCAAAGCCGGGTGAAGGAGGACACTTGCCAGGTAGTAAGGTCTATCCATGGATAGCTGAAGTTCGCGGTTCCACACCAGGTATTGGTCTAATTTCACCGCCGCCGCATCATGATATTTACTCAATAGAGGATCTTGCCCAGCTAATTCATGATTTAAAAAATGCCAATCCGCGTGCCAGAATCAGTGTGAAGCTTGTGTCAAAGGCAGGAGTTGGAACGATTGCAGCAGGAGTGGCAAAAGGTCTTGCAGATGTTATCTTAATCAGCGGAGCTGACGGTGGAACGGGCGCTGCACCAAGAACAAGCATCAAGCGCGCTGGTATGCCATGGGAGCTTGGACTTGCGGAAACTCACCAAACCTTACTATTAAATGGTCTTCGTGATCGGGTTGTATTAGAAGCGGATGGGAAATTAATGACTGGCCGTGATGTGGTTATGGCAGCCTTGCTTGGAGCAGAAGAATTTGGTTTTGCCACAGCACCATTAGTTGTTTTAGGATGTGTTCTTGTTCGTCAATGTCAAAACGACACATGTCCAGTAGGAATTGCTACACAAAATCCAGAATTACGGAAGAAGTTTCTTGGAAAACCGGAACATGTGGAGAACTTTATGCGTTTTATCGCACAGGATGTTCGTGAAATTATGGCTGGTTTAGGCGTCCGAACAATAGATGAACTGGTTGGCCGTACGGATTTATTAACTCAAAGTGAAAAGGCTAAATCTCATTGGAAAGCGAAAGATTTGGATCTATCAGCTGTTTTTTACCAGAAAGATGGTTTGGTGAATAATGGAGCGACCCATAAACAAAAGCAAGATCATGGACTAGAAAAGTCGCTTGATTATCGAGAGCTTTTATCTGTTAGTCAGCCTGCGCTAGAAAGAAAAGAAAAGGTAGAAGCAAGCTTCCCAATCCAAAACATTCATCGAACAGTAGGTACGTTACTTGGAAGTGAAATAACAAAACGCTACGGTGCGAATGGGCTTCCGGAAAATACAATTAGCTTGAATTTTACCGGAACGGCAGGGCAAAGCTTTGGTGCTTTTATTCCAAAAGGACTGACACTCGCTCTTGAAGGTGAGGCAAATGATTATGTAGGTAAAGGTCTTTCCGGCGGAAAAATCATTGTAAAACCATCTGAAAAGTCTGTTATTACTTCGGACGTTCATACGATTATTGGCAATGTTGCTTTTTACGGCGGCACAGCTGGTGAAGCTTATATTCGCGGTTTAGCAGGTGATCGCTTTTGTGTCAGAAACAGTGGGGTTCATGCTGTTGTAGAAGGAGTCGGAAACCATGGCTGTGAGTATATGACTGGCGGACGTGTTGTGGTATTGGGCGCGGTGGGCAAAAATTTCGCTGCAGGTATGACTGGTGGAATTGCCTATGTTTACAGTGATCAGTTGGAAGAATTCAAAAAACATTGCAATCAAGAGTTGGTCAATTTAGAAGCTTTAGAAGAAGAGCAAGATTGTCAAGAGGTCTATCGCCTCGTACAAAACCATTACAACTATACAGGCAGTATTAAAGCATTCAATATTCTTAACAATTGGAAACAAACTCGTTCAAAGTGGGTGAAAGTGATTCCGAAAGAATTGAAGGGGATGCTTCAATCCAACTCCAGTAAGTTTTTAATGAAATAACTTTATTTCTTCGGCAAAGAATTTGGTCGTTATGAATGAAGACTAAATGATTTGAAGTTGAAATCAAAGGAGGTGAGGATAGGTTTGCAATTTTCCAAAATGCAGAGCTTAGGGGACTCATATGTATTATTTAATCTTTTAGAAGATCCGATGACAAATGTCAATTTTCCCGAACTATCGAAACGGGTTTCAAATGTGAAGGTGGGGATTGGTTCGGATGGGATTCTCATCATTGGTCCTTCCCAGCGAGCCGATTTTAGCATAAGAGTTTTCAATAAAGACGGGACAGAAGCTAATCATTGTTTAAGCGGTATACGATGTGCTGCTGCCTATCTATACGATACGATGTATGCTGAATCTCCAAATTTCACGATTGAAACAATAGATGGAGATGTAAGTGTAAAAGTCGAGGTTGGGGAAAAACGAAAAGTAAAGAATGTAGTCGTATGGGATAACCTTAATCGTGTTTGGCCAAAAGATGAAGTCAGGTATGTTTGTTATGGTGAATTAGAGGAAATGACTCTTTTAAAATCGCAAGATATTCCCAATCAAAATGAGTAGTTCAATATTTTCATATAAAAGGAGAGAGTGTGTATGACAAAGTATACAAAAGAGGATATTAGACAAATTTGTAAGGAGCAAAATGTAAAATATATTCGCCTTCAATTTACCGATATTTTAGGTGTAATCAAAAACGTAGAAATTCCAATCAGCCAGCTTGAAAAGGCGCTTGATAATAAAATGATGTTTGATGGTTCTTCTATTGAAGGATTTGTCCGTATTGAAGAATCAGATATGTACTTATGTCCTGACCTTAATACATTCGTTATCTTCCCTTGGACCGCTGAGAAAGGCAAAGTGGCACGTTTTATATGCGACATTAATAAACCAGATGGAACTCCATTTGCAGGAGATCCGCGTAACAATCTTAAGAGGGTATTGAAGGAAATGGAGGAATTAGGCTTTACCGAATTCAACCTTGGACCTGAGCCGGAATTCTTCTTGTTCAAACTAGATGAAAAGGGAAATCCGACATTAGAACTAAATGACAGCGGCGGCTACTTTGATTTAGCTCCGACAGATTTAGGGGAAAACTGCCGACGTGATATCGTTCTTGAGCTTGAAGAAATGGGCTTTGAAATTGAAGCCTCACATCATGAGGTAGCTCCAGGACAACATGAGATTGACTTCAAATATGCAGATGCAATCACTGCATGCGATAATATTCAAACATTTAAATTAGTTGTTAAAACCATTGCACGTAAACATGGTCTACATGCGACATTTATGCCAAAACCATTATTCGGTGTTAATGGATCTGGAATGCATTGTAACTTATCACTATTCAAAAACGGGGAAAATGCATTCTACGATCCACAAGATGAATTGGAACTAAGCGAAACCGCTCGTCAATTTATTGCTGGTATTGTGAAGCATGCAGAATCATTCACAGCTATAACCAATCCAATTGTCAACTCTTATAAGCGTCTTGTACCAGGTTATGAAGCTCCGTGTTATGTTGCATGGTCAACAAGTAACCGTTCACCATTAATGCGTATTCCAGCATCTCGCGGTTTGAGTACACGTGTAGAAGTACGCAGTGTAGACCCTGCTGCAAACCCATATTTAGCTTTAGCTGTTCTATTAAAAGCAGGTCTTGATGGAATAAAGAATAGAATGACTCCTCCAGCACCAGTGGACCGCAATATTTATGCGATGAATAAAGAAGAGCGTCTGGCTGAAGGTGTGACGGATCTTCCATCCACATTAGCTCAAGCCATTGAAGTATTAAAATCGAATGAAGTGATGGTATCCGCTCTTGGTGAGCATATCTTCGAACACTTTGTTGAAGCAAAGGAAATTGAATGGGATATATTCCGTACACAAGTTCATCCTTGGGAACGTGATGAATATATGAGTGTTTATTAATCGCTTGAAAGCCTTGATACATTTAGTATCGAGGCTTCTTTTATCATGGAAAATGAATAAAGCAGCCTTTGAAGAAAGGCTGCTTTTGTATATTAAGTAATACCACTTCACTTTAGTAGAAATAAGGATATGGAAAGATAAATGGAAATCCGAAGAAGAAGAATGGATATCTGCGGCGGCGGAATCTTCTAAATCTTCTTCTGCCGTATCCTCCAAAACCTCCGTACCCTCCAACACCAAATACTCTGTCATCTGCTTCGATATCTTCAGGCACTAACATGGTTACGCCTTCATCATCCACATCCTCAATAATTCCTTCCATTTGCGTGCCGTCACTCATTTGTGTAATCACATGATAGTTCATGTACTTCATGCAGAGGTTTTTCATATCTTGTTCATTTTGCATATTTGGCATATGACCTGATGGATTTCCGTAATTTTGATTCATAACCATCCCTCCCTTTCTCTCTTCCCACAATATGCAAATATTTAAAGATGGTTCCTAATGTTTAGCGGGACCGATGATGAGGGAGCTTATGATGCCGACTGTGAGAATCGCAATACAGGAAAAAAGAAAGGTCCTAAGTCCGAGCACACGATAGCCTGCTGTCACAATTAAGCCATCAATAATGAAAATGACGATGCCGATATTTAAAGAGGAGGAGGTTGAAACTAATTTTGCCAATAAATCGGTTCCGCCTGTGCTTGTCTGATAGCGCAGCATGAGCCCTGTGCCAAGTCCAATAAAGGTTCCTCCTAACAAGGAACTGGCAAGAATGGGCAAATGGAGCTGATGTTTCATTGGTGCCAGCCAATCAATGAAAAAGGCGGCAATAAAGAGACCGTACAAGCTATGATAAAAATACGATCTCTCACGAAGCCATGTATATAGAAATAAAGGTATGCTAAGGAGCACCATAGTAAGTCCGACACGTGCATCAAAGTAATAATGTAAAATGAGGGAAATCCCAATAATGCCGCCATCAATCAAATGATAAGGTACCAAAAAACCATTAATTCCAATTCCCATTAAAAGACTGCCAATAAAAACTACAAATATTTTCTGGATAATAGATGTCACCTTCATTTACATTGGATATGAACTAATATATGTCCAAGCATTTTATGTTAGAAGGATTTTTTGAGGGGAATTTGATGGAGCGAATTCGATTATAAATTTTTGTAAAAAATGGTATAGGTAAAGGGGAAACTGTAAAAAATAAAACAGTTGGGACAGTAAAACAAAAGGAGCCAATCAATATGATTCGCTCCTTTTGTTTTGCCTATTTTTGTTTTCAGCCCATTTTCGGTTCAATGTGAATTTGAGAATCATTGATTTGATGGTTTTCAAGCAGCCGATCTTCAACTTCTTCAGCAATTTGATGGCCTTCAATCACTGTTAAGTTTGGTTCAACGAAAATGGTCGCATCCACGATGGGACGGTTTCCATGCAATCTTGCTTTGATGTCCTTTACCAGATGTACACCAGGTGTCGTACGGATGGTTTCTTCGATTTCTCTTAGCTTTGAAACTTCAAAAGCATCTGTTAAATCAAGGGAAGCATCTTTGAAAATATCCCATGCTGTATAGCAAATCATGAATCCGACAATCCCTGCCGCCAGCGGATCAAGCCAACCAATGCCAAAATAGGATCCGGTAATCCCAACGGCTGCTCCAACACTGACTAAGGCATCCGAACGGTTATCTTGCGCAGCTGAATAAAGCGATTTATTATTCAGCTTTTTAGATAAGCCAGCATTGTAACGATAGATGCCAAACATAAAGAGGGCCGAGGCTAATGCAACAAAAGCTGTCATGATTTCAGGGGCGGTATCATTCGGATTAAAAAAGGACTCCACGGAGCCTCTAATAACTTGAATCCCAACTGATATCATAATAAATGCTGCCACTAAAGAGGCAATTGTTTCGGCCCTTGAATGCCCGTAGCGATGGTTTTCATCAGGCGGTTTTTGTGAAATTTTTAAGCCGATTAAGACAGCAAGGGACGCCATAATATCGGTTAAATTATTCAAACCATCTGCTTTTAACGCTTCAGAGTTGCCTATATAGCCCATTGTTAGTTTAAAAGCGGAAAGAACCACGTAGGCTGAAATACTAATCCAGGCTCCTGTTTCTGCCTTTTTTAGATTGGAGTTCCCCATAAAATCCTCCTAGAATGAACATGGAAATTTACCTTATATAGTATTGTTTAGGGCAGTTGATTCTATACTTAGCAGGCATATAACTTGTGTTTGATAGCTAACAAGAAGCTCATTATAAATAATGGAAGAAACTTGTAAAGAAGATGCAAGGAAAGGAGTTTATTTTTTCGGGGAAAATAAAAACTTACTAAGGAAATGAAAAGAGAAGGAATATTCTAAAAAATATACAATATACACATGTTTTTGGTTGAACTTTTTTCCAATCTCTATCATAATATATATGAACACATATTCATATAATCATTTACAAAGAATATATAAAGAAAGCAGGGGTTGCAATGGGCCACCATCACGGTCATCACCATGGCCATTCACACGGTCATCACCACGGACACCACCATCATGGACATTCTGCCAATAAAAAAGCATTATTTCTTTCCTTTATCCTTATCACTACTTTTATGATTGTGGAGGTTATTGGAGGATTCCTAACGAACAGTTTGGCATTACTTGCCGATGCTGGTCATATGCTAAGCGATGCGGCTGCTCTTGGACTGAGTTTCTTTGCCCTTAAGCTTGGGGAAAAAGCAGCCTCACAATCAAAGACCTTCGGATATAAACGATTTGAAATTATTGCCGCAGCCTTAAATGGTCTGACGTTAATTATTATTTCATTATATATTATTTACGAAGCGTTTCACCGTTTTGCTAACCCGCCTGAAGTGCAAAGTATGGGAATGCTGTCGATATCTGTGATTGGTTTGCTCGTTAACATCATTGCTGCTTGGATTCTTATGCGCGGCGATAAAGATGAAAACTTAAATGTGAGAAGTGCTTTCTTGCATGTATTGGGAGATATGCTTGGTTCTGCCGGGGCTATCGTTGCCGCTCTCTTAATGATTTTCTTTGGCTGGGGAATTGCCGACCCAATTGCGAGCTTGGTTGTGGCTGTACTAATCATTATTAGCGGCTGGAGAGTAACAAGGGATTCATTTCATATCTTAATGGAGGGAGCACCTGCTCAAATTAAGCTGGAAGAAGTAAAGGCTGCATTAAGTAAAATTGCAGAAGTGACAGAGGTGCATGACCTTCATATCTGGTCCATCACTTCGGGCATGCCGATGTTAAGCTGTCATATTGCTATTTCAGAGCATGGCGTTCATGATCAAATTTTGGAGAAGGCGCAGTCGATTCTCCATGATGATTTTGGGATTGAACATAGCACAATCCAAGTAGAAAGAAATGAATTGGGCTGTCCAAACCCGCATCAAGGTTGTAACTAATTAATGGTGAGCATGCTCGATGGTTTGTTTTAAAATATCCATGACATGCTCGTCATCATGTGTATAGTATAAAGTGGTCCCTTCGCGACGGAATGTAACAAGACGTAAATTTTTTAAAAAACGCAGCTGATGAGAAACGGTTGATTGAAGCAAGGATAATTTTTCAGCAATTTCATTGACAGAATGTTCACCAGTAAATAATAAATGAAGAATCCGAATCCGGGTTGGGTCTGATAAAGCCTTAAAGGTTTGTGAAACAATAAAGAGTGTTTCTTCATCAAGCTCCTTGATTTCTTCGATTGGGTTTTCTTTTTCCAATGAAATCACCTCCTGAACCTATTATAACGATTTTAATGGTAAAAATCATGGGCATCTTTCCATTGCTCATGATTTTTTCTTTTTACGCTGATGAACCATCAAGAACATTAATAGGAATCCAAGTGTTTCTTTTCATATTTAAAGCTAAGTAGTAAAATGAAAATAAGATAGTTACAAGGAAAATCATGGTACTTCCTTTCTTGAATCGGTACATAATCTCTAGTAGGGGCAGGTGATGAGGATTGTTTTTAAAAATTTTATCCGCCTTTTTTATCCCCGGCTTGTTGGTTGTATGGTTTACAAGAGTGACCTATAACCGGGTGCTGGCCCTTGTTTTGACAGTGGCATTAATTGCAGCCTCAGTCTATAAAGGATATACCCATAGTATTTGGCTCATTGTCATCGATGCCTTTTCCTTAACAGTCGGTTTTTGGTACGGAGAGCGGATGAAACAGAAACTAAAGCATGTATCATAAAAAAACCTGTCACCATAAAAAAGGAGGCGGGTTTTTTCGTTGACTTTGGAAATTCCTTTAAGCACGCACAAGTCATTATTTTTCTCTTGGCTTTGTTAAAGTCTTGTGTTGATAGGCCAGATTTTTGACTCATTCGTGTGAAATGACCATACAGCTTAAATGAGTCAAAAATCAATAATATTCATTAACAAAGCCTTTCTCTTAAAAAAGCTATGTTAACGAATCATGTTGATGAGTCAAAAATCAACAATGTTAATAAACAAAGCTTAAAAAATAGAATATTTGTTCGTCTTAAATGTGGTTTGTTTTTATGGCAATGTGGTAGAATGAACATAGATGAAAAATTTGGATACGGATGAAAGATAGAAGGATGTATGAATGGGAGGAAAGCTTGTGAAAGATCAATTTCAACTAGTATCAAAATATACACCTCAAGGAGATCAGCCGGAGGCCATCAGAAAACTGGTTGAGGGCATTAAAGAAGGAAAACGTCATCAAACATTGCTCGGTGCTACTGGAACAGGTAAAACCTTTACCGTTTCGAATGTGATTCAACAAGTAAACAAACCAACATTGATTATTGCTCATAATAAAACCCTTGCAGGACAACTGTATAGTGAGTTTAAAGAGTTTTTTCCGAACAATGCAGTTGAGTATTTTGTCAGCTACTACGATTATTTTCAACCAGAAGCCTATGTCCCGTCGACAGATACCTTTATCGAAAAAGATGCCAGTATTAATGATGAAATTGACAAGCTGCGTCATTCGGCAACATCCTCGTTATTTGAAAGAAAGGATGTAATCATTATTGCGAGTGTATCCTGCATCTATGGTTTAGGTTCGCCGGAGGAATATCGCGAATTGGTCGTTTCTTTGCGTGTGGGCATGGAAATTGAGCGAAACCAGCTCCTTCGTAAGCTTGTGGATATCCAATACGACCGAAATGATCTTAATTTCATTCGCGGTACATTCCGCGTACGAGGCGATGTTGTGGAAATCTTCCCAGCTTCAAGGGATGAACACTGCTTAAGAATCGAATTTTTCGGTGATGAAATTGACCGGATTCGTGAAGTGGATGCTTTAACAGGAGAAATTTTGGGTGAACGAGAGCATGTTGCTATTTTCCCGGCTTCCCACTTTGTTACCCGTGAAGAGAAATTGCTTGTTGCGATTCAAAATATCGAAAAGGAGCTTGAGGAAAGGCTAGCAGAGCTCCGTGAAAACGGTAAGTTACTTGAAGCACAGCGTTTGGAACAGCGGACCCGCTACGATTTAGAAATGATGAGAGAAATGGGTTTTTGTTCAGGAATTGAAAACTATTCCCGCCATCTAACGTTAAGACCGCCGGGTTCAACTCCATATACACTTTTAGATTATTTCCCTGAAGATTTTCTGATTGTTATTGATGAATCGCATGTGACGCTCCCGCAAATTCGAGGAATGTATAATGGTGACCAGGCGAGAAAGCAGGTGCTTGTGGATCACGGTTTCCGACTTCCATCTGCGCTTGACAACCGTCCGCTCATTTTTTCTGAGTTTGAAAAGCATATCAAAAATATCGTTTTTGTTTCTGCTACACCTGGTCCGTATGAGCAAGAGCATACGCCGGAAATGATTGAGCAAATTATCCGTCCGACTGGATTACTGGATCCGGTTATTTCGGTTCGTCCAATTGAAGGACAGATTGATGACTTAATTGCAGAAATCAATGAGCGAGTCGAGAAAAATGAGCGTGTTCTAGTAACGACCTTAACGAAAAAGATGTCAGAGGATTTAACCGACTATTTAAAGGAAATCGGCATCAAAGTGAATTACTTGCATTCTGAAATAAAAACGTTAGAGAGGATTGAAATTATCCGCGAGCTGCGGTTAGGGAAATACGATGTACTTGTTGGTATTAACCTATTGAGAGAGGGACTTGATATTCCGGAAGTATCACTTGTTGCCATTCTAGATGCAGACAAAGAAGGCTTCCTGCGGTCAGAACGATCCTTGATTCAAACCATCGGCCGTGCTGCACGTAATGCCAATGGCCAGGTGATTATGTACGCGGATAAAATGACGAATTCAATGGAAATAGCCATTAATGAAACAAAACGGCGCAGAAAGATTCAGGAGGAGTATAACCAGAAGCACGGCATTACACCGATGACGATTCAAAAGGAAATCCGCGATGTGATTCGCGCGACACATGCGGCCGAAGAGCAAGAAGAATATAGTGCGGTGTCTGGATTGCTTAATTTGTCAAAGAAGGAACGAGAAAAGGTGATTGCCGATATGGAAAAAGAAATGAAAGAAGCTGCCAAAGCGCTGAATTTCGAGCGTGCCGCAGAGCTTCGTGATTTAATATTAGAATTGAAAGCGGAAGGATGACGTAAAGATGGCGATGGAGAAACTGATTGTAAAGGGTGCCAGAGCCCATAATTTAAAAAATATTGATGTCACGATTCCGAGAGATAAGCTTGTTGTGTTAACAGGACTTTCTGGTTCAGGAAAGTCCTCGCTTGCCTTTGACACGATCTATGCAGAAGGGCAGCGAAGATATGTTGAATCATTGTCAGCTTATGCCCGTCAATTTCTTGGGCAGATGGAAAAGCCTGACGTGGATTCAATTGAAGGATTATCTCCGGCGATTTCTATTGATCAAAAGACAACAAGCAATAACCCTCGTTCAACGGTTGGAACGGTGACGGAAATATATGATTATATGCGTTTGCTTTTTGCAAGGGTCGGCCATCCCACTTGTCCGACACATGGAATGGAAATATCCTCGCAAACAATTGAGCAAATGGTTGACCGAATCATGGAATATCCTGAAAGAACAAAGCTGCAAATATTGGCTCCTATTATCTCCGGTAAAAAGGGCGCACATGTCAAAGTTCTTGAGGATATCAAAAAGCAGGGCTATGTAAGGGTTCGAATCGATGAGGATATGTATGATTTAGGTGAAGACATTGAACTTGAAAAAAATAAAAAACATTCAATTGACGTGGTTATTGACCGGATTGTTGTAAAAGAAGGAGTAGAAGCAAGACTTGCAGACTCCTTAGAATCTGCTTTAAAGCTTGGCGACGGTAGGGTGAAAATTGATGTAATTGGAGAAGAAGAACTTTTATTCAGTGAACACCATGCCTGCCCTATCTGCGGTTTTTCGATTGCTGCTCTTGAACCAAGGATGTTTTCCTTTAACAATCCCTTTGGTGCGTGTCCGGAATGTGATGGTCTTGGAGTGAAGAAAAAGGTTGATGTCAGTCTTGTGATTCCGAATAAAGAGTTAACCTTGAATCAGCATGCGATTGCCCCATGGGAACCGGCAAGCTCGCAATACTATCCGCAACTGTTGAAATGCATCTGCGACCATTATGGAATTGATATGGATGTGCCGGTAAAGGATATCCCGCAGCATCTAATGGATAAAATCCTTCATGGATCTGATGGGGAGAAAATTCATTTTCATTATGAAAATGACTGGGGACAGGTCAGAGATAATGATATTGAATTTGAAGGGGTTCTCCGCAATGTCGAGCGCCGCTATTTAGATACAAGCTCTGATTATATTCGTGAGCAGATGGACAAATATATGGCTGAGCACCATTGTCCAACCTGTAAAGGATACAGATTAAAAAAAGAAACACTGGCTGTCCTGATTAATGGGAAGCATATTGGAGAGGTGACTTCTCTTTCGGTTGAGGAGAGTTTAAGTTTTTTTGACAGCCTTTCTCTGTCTGAAAAGGAAATGAAAATTGCTCATCTGATTTTTCGTGAAATTAAAGAACGTCTCGGTTTCCTTGCTAACGTAGGTCTTGATTATTTAACGCTTAGCCGTACGGCCGGCACTTTGTCTGGCGGAGAGGCCCAGCGAATACGCTTGGCTACGCAAATCGGTTCACGCCTGACAGGTGTCCTTTACATACTTGATGAGCCGTCTATCGGTCTTCATCAGCGTGACAATGATCGCTTAATTGAAACACTGAAAAATATGCGTGATATCGGCAATACGCTTCTTGTTGTTGAACATGATGAGGATACAATGATGGCGGCGGATTTTCTCATTGATGTCGGGCCTGGTGCAGGGATTCACGGCGGTGAGATTGTTTCTATTGGGACACCGAAAGAGGTAATGGAAGATCCCAACTCGTTAACAGGCCAATACCTATCAGGGAAAAAGTTTATTCCACTGCCGATTGAACGGAGGAAGCCTGACGGGCGCTACGTTGAAATCAAAGGGGCAAAGGAAAATAATTTGAAAAATATTAATATCAAGTTTCCGCTTGGTGTGTTCATGGCCGTGACAGGTGTTTCTGGTTCTGGAAAAAGTACATTAGTGAATGAAATTTTACATAAAGCATTAGCTCTAAACTTGAACCGAGCTAAGAGTAAACCGGGTGAGCACCGTTCTATCACCGGACTTGAGCATTTGGATAAAGTCATTGACATTGATCAAACACCAATCGGCAGAACGCCTCGCTCCAACCCAGCGACCTATACCGGTGTGTTCGATGATATTCGGGATGTTTATGCGTCAACGAATGAAGCCAAGGTACGCGGGTACAAAAAAGGCCGCTTCAGTTTTAATGTGAAGGGTGGCAGATGTGAAGCGTGCCGAGGTGACGGGATTATTCGTATTGAAATGCACTTTTTACCGGATGTTTATGTTCCATGCGAGGTCTGTCACGGGAAACGCTATAACCGGGAAACACTTGAAGTAAAGTATAAAGGGAAAAATATTTCTGAGATATTGGACATGACCGTTGAAAATGCGGTAGAGTTTTTCGAAAATCTCCCGAAAATTAAACGGAAGCTGCAGACGCTAATGGATGTCGGGCTTGGTTATATTACACTCGGCCAGCCGGCTACGACGCTTTCTGGCGGTGAAGCGCAGCGGGTGAAGCTGGCATCTGAGCTCCATAGACGTTCAACAGGGCGTTCCTTCTATATATTAGATGAGCCGACTACAGGCCTTCATGTGGATGATATTGCCCGACTTTTAGTTGTTCTGGAACGCCTTGTAGAAAACGGCGATACCGTCCTTGTTATTGAGCATAATTTAGACGTAATTAAACGGGCGGACTATTTAATTGATCTTGGTCCGGAAGGCGGCGATAAAGGTGGAACAATCATTGCGACTGGAACACCTGAGGAAGTGGCCGAAGTCCCTGAGTCTTATACAGGGAAATATCTCAAACCGATTTTGGAGCGTGATCGGAAGAGAATGCACAATCAAATCGAAGTAACACAATAAGCGGACGTACTCCGTCTCAAGACGTATTCTTATTTATTCTGAAACATATTGTTGTTCATTTCGTATGTATTAGATGAAGATGTTTCTCTAGAGGAGGAATCATAATGAAGGAACAACGCAAACGTATTTTAAAGATGGTGGAAGAAGGAAAGCTGACTGTTGATGAGGCGCTCACTTTACTAGAAAGGCTCGAACAATCAGCAAAAGAAATGGAAGCTAAACAGGAACAGCTAGTGACAGAGCTGTCAACAGTCGTTCAACCTGAAGAACAGACAAAGCAGGAAAAGCATTCCCACTCCCAATCTCAATCCCAGCACAGCTATCAATCCACAAAGGAAAAGATTTTTGAATTTGTGGATTCAGCGGTGAAAAAGATAAAAGATTTAGATTTGGATTTGAATTTTGGAAAACGGATGGACATTTCTCACATTTTTCAACAGGCGGATGCTGCCTTTAAAGATATGGTTATCGATGTAGCAAATGGAGATGTTCGTGTCATTCCTTGGGATCAAAAGGACATCCGTATTGAATGTAAAGCCCAAGTATACCGCGGAGATAATCACGATGAAGCCAAAGCGAACTTTTTAAAAGAAGTCACCTTTGCTGTGAAAGACGAACGGCTCTATTTTTCAACTCGACAAAAGTGGATTAAACTTGAAACAGTTATTTATGTTCCAGAATCGGAATATGAATATGGAGATATACGGGTTTTTAACGGAAACGTTGAAAGCAAAAATATCAGAATGAAGAAAATAAAAATCAAAACGGCCAATGGAAAAATCATCATGGATGCAGTTAACAGCCAGGAAGTGGAAGCAGAAACGGCTAATGGTCTAATCCAATGCATTGGCTGTGAAGTAAAGTCAATTGATGCTGAAACATTAAATGGTGCGATTATGCTAAATGGAGATTTTTGTAAAGCTGAGCTGCAGACCTTTAACGGAAATATTCAGTGTAAAACGATTAACCATGAATGTGAAGTGATTGACGCAAAAACAACAACTGGTAATATTGAATTGGCGATACCGGATCAGGCTGCTGTTAACGGTATGCTGAAGTCTAACCTTGGGAATTTCAACGTTGAACTAGAGGGCATTCAGATTATTGACGAGAAAAGTGAATTTATCCAAAAGACGCTGAACTTTAAATCAGTAAAGGAATCCATTAATATGGTCCAGCTGTATGCGGATACGAAAACGGGCACGATTGCGGTTCGGAAGGTATAATCATTTGTGCAACAGAATGTTGATGTGCAGCTGGAATCGAAGCGAAGGATTCCAGCTTGGAACATGAGGTGTTAGTATATGGGATGGTTAGCGGGGATTTTGATCAATGCCATTTTATTTATCGCTCTTTCTGGTTTTTTTAATGAATCTTTTTACATTGAAGGGATTCTCGCAGCCATTGGGGCGAGTTTCGTGTTATCGGTGCTCAATATGATTGTTAAGCCTATTCTCATCATATTGACATTGCCTATAACGGTTTTTACATTAGGGTTATTTTTATTTGTCATAAACGCACTAACATTGCTTTTGACTGATAATATTATGGGGGAATCCTTTGAGATTGAAAGCTTTGGGATGGCCTTTCTTATCGCCGTGATTATGTCTATCGTAAATATTATCATTCAAAATTATCTCAACCGAAAAGACGAAAAAGTTCAATAATCTCTAAGAAGGCTGACAAGGAGTGAACGCTAGGCTACTTGTTAGCCTTTTTTGCTTTGATAAAAAAGTTAAAATTATATCTTAAAAGGAAATCTCGTTTGGTTATTGGCAAAAAAATGATAAAATAATGTGAAACTTATTATATTATCCACCCCTTATTTTTTGTTCAGGTATAAAAGGAGGCACAAAGTTGGTTAAAGTACGAACGAAAGACATAATTGAGAAGTTTGACCTTGAACTGCTTAGTGGTGAAGAGGGAGTAAACCGCCCAATCACAACTAGTGATATATCAAGACCCGGTATCGAGCTGGCCGGCTATTTTGATTATTATCCGGCAGATCGAATTCAGTTAATCGGTATGACAGAGATGACCTTTGCTGACAAGCTGAATGAAAGCGAGCGGGATTACCGCTTCGAAAGGCTTTGTACAGATGTGACTCCCGGAATCATTATTACAAGAGGTTTAGAAGCTCCTCAAGCACTACTCGAAGCATCTGAGCGGGAATCCGTACCGGTCATGCGATCAAAGCAAAAGACAACAAGGTTTTCAGGATTGTTAACAAATTTTCTTGAAAGCAAGCTCGCACCGACGACAGCCATACATGGCGTTCTCGTTGATATCTATGGTGTCGGCGTGATGATTACCGGGCAAAGCGGTGTTGGTAAAAGTGAAACGGCACTTGAGCTGGTGAAGCGCGGCCATCGTCTTGTTGCCGATGATTGTGTAGAAATTCGCCAGGAAGATGAGAATACTTTAGTAGGCACCTCACCTGAATTAATTGAACATTTATTGGAGATTCGCGGACTTGGGATTATCGATGTTATGACATTGTTTGGTGCTGGATCTGTTCTTAAGCATAAAAAAATCTCCCTCGTTATCAGTCTGGAAAACTGGGACCAGCAAAAACAATATGACCGTTTAGGCATTGATGAAGAGAAAGTAAAAATTATTGATACAGATGTTACGAAAATCACGATTCCTGTCCGTCCGGGCCGGAACTTAGCGGTTATTATTGAAGTGGCTGCGATGAATTTCCGTTTGAAACGGATGGGCATGAATGCAGCCGAACAGTTTACAAAGCGTCTTAGTGAAGTGATTGATGAGAATGGAAAAGAATAAAAAGTTAATAGCTGATAAATGGAAATTTTTCCTTCAGAGTGGATGTTGGAAGCTATGAACGCTGAAAAAGTCAGGACGAAGAGATTAAAGGAGTTGTAGGAATGGAGGACAGTATTCAACCGCTTGACCCCATTGCGATTTCACTTGGTCCCATCCAGGTTCATTGGTATGGGGTGATTATCGGGACAGCTATCGCACTTGGATTATATATAGCTATTAAAGAATCAACCCGACGCGGGCTTGATAAGGATTTGTTTACAGACCTTATGCTGTGGGCTATCCCCATTGCGATTCTTTCGGCTAGAGCTTACTATGTATTATTTGAATGGGAATACTATTCTCGTTATCCGGGTGAGATTATCGCTATTTGGAATGGCGGACTCGCTATACACGGGGCATTAATTGGATCAGTCATTACAGCCTATGTATTTACGAAAAAGAAAAAGGTATCTTTTTGGAAGGTTGCTGATATTGCTGCACCTAGTATTATTTTAGGGCAGGCAATCGGCAGATGGGGGAACTTTATGAACCAGGAAGCGCACGGAGGTGAAGTGAGCCGTGCCTTTCTAGAAAATTTATCTTTACCTGAATTTATTATTAATCAAATGTATATTAACGGTGCTTATTACCATCCAACCTTTTTATATGAATCCATTTGGAATTTATTAGGCTTTATTTTATTAATGTTATTAAGAAGAGCGAACCTAAGAAGGGGAGAGATGTTCCTAACTTATGTCATTTGGTATTCGATTGGCCGTTTCTTTGTCGAGGGAATGAGAACCGATAGTTTAATGCTGACAGAGACGCTTCGAATGGCTCAAACGATTTCAGTTGCGCTTATTGTGCTTGCTGTCGGTCTGCTTATTTATAGAAGAGTAAAAGGGTACTCAAACGTTCGCTATTTAGATAATCAGGGATAAAATAAGGGGGAGTTGTCTCTCTAGACAACATGGAGAAGGAAGATGAAAAAATGCTAGGAACATTGAAAAGAGGTTTAATGGTAGGACTTCGGGTAACATGGACATTTGGAAAAATTATTTTTCCGATTACGTTGCTGATTTCTATTCTTCAGCATACACCGGTTTTACCATGGATTATTGAACAAATTGCACCGTTCATGAGTTTAATTGGTCTCTCCGGAGATGCGGCGATTCCGTTGGTGCTTGGAAATGCCCTTAATATTTATGCTGCTATTGGAGCGATTTTATCACTTGATTTTACTGTAAAAGAAGTCTTTATCATTGCAGTAATGCTGTCGTTTTCCCATAGCATGGTCCTTGAGTCGGGGGTAGCCTTAAAGACAGGCGTAAAATTGTGGGTTGTCCTTCTTGTCAGAATTAGTTTGGCGATTATTTCAGCTGTTGTCATTAACTTGCTATGGCAGGGCGGTTCCCAGCAGGCGCAATATGGTTTCGTTACGACTTCTGGGAGTAATGAAGCGGTGACAGGCTGGCTTCAAATTGGATTGACAGGTCTTCAGGCGGCTGTTATGGGTGTAGTGCAGTTGGCGATGATTGTCATACCGCTTATGATTGGAATCCAAATTTTGAAGGACTTGAAATGGATTGATGTTTTTTCGAAATGGATGGCACCTGTTACACGTACCTTAGGAATGAATCCAAATACGTCAACAACATTAGCTGCGGGTTTAGTGTTTGGTCTTGCTTACGGAGCTGGTGTTATGATTCAGGCTGTAAAAGAGGATGGCGTCAGCAAGAAGGATTTAACGATTGCGTTTATCTTCCTCTCTGCCTGTCATGCCGTTATTGAGGATACGCTTATCTTCCTTCCGCTTGGCATTCCTGTCCTGCCGCTCTTGTTTATCCGTTTGGTGGTGGCAATTGTGCTGACGGCAACTGTAGCACTTATTTGGAATAAATCTATTTTGGCAAAGACAAGGAGTAAAGAAATAACGTATGAACAATAAGATGACAACATTACTATTTGATTTAGATGGAACTTTGATTGATACTAATGAATTAATTTATACTTCTTTTCAGTATACGTTAGATCAATATTTTCCAGGTCAATATACAAGGGAAACTATTTTACCGTTTTTCGGCCCCTCTCTTACAGATACCTTTTACGGGATTAATGCGGAAAAAGCAGAAGAGATGATCACTGTCTATCAGACTCATAATAAAGAACATCATGATCGGCTTGTGACCATTTTTCCAGGTGTGTTTGAAACGATTAAGAAACTGAAAGAGGATGGCTATAAGCTTGGGGTTGTCACAACCAAAAGAACGGAAGTGGCGAGAATGGGCTTGGAATTAACAAACCTTACTTCATTTTTCGATGCTTTTGTTGCTTTTGAAGATGTTGAAAAAACAAAGCCTGATCCTGAGTCTCTTTTCAAGGCGCTGGAAATCCTTGATTCCCGTCCAGAAGAAGCAATCATGGTCGGAGATAATTTTCATGATATCCTGGCCGGGAAATATGCCGGCATGAAAACAGCTGGTGTTTCCTGGACAATTAAGGGCGTTGATTATTTGAAATCCTATGAGCCTGATTACATTCTCGAATCGATGAGTGATTTAATCGATATCGCCGAGGGCAAAAGATGAGAAACACGGATCGGTATCCGGTAGAAGGGCCCAATTCACTCTGGCATGTCTACAAAACCGTTCCGTTTTGGAAGGTTATTAAAAACTTTGTTGTCATCCAGTTAGCTCGGTACAGCCCTTTTCTCGGCTTGAAAAATTGGCTGTATAAGAATTTGTTAGGTATGAAGGTGGGCGATCAAACATCCTTTGCGTTAATGGTGATGCTTGATATTATGTTCCCTGAGAAAATCAGTGTGGGGCGAAATACCGTTATTGGTTATAATACAACCATTCTTGCTCACGAATATTTGATTAAGGAATATCGTCTAGGAGATGTGAGGATTGGCAGCGAAGTGATGATTGGTGCCAACTCAACGATTTTACCCGGTGTAACAATTGGAGATGGTGCCATCGTTTCAGCAGGCACTCTCGTTCATAAAGATGTACCTACAGGAGCTTTTGTCGGAGGAAATCCAATGAGAATCATACGAGAGGATGCTCGTGAGGTTCTGAAAGAATAGAGTATCTCTTTGGCGCTTACTCTTCCTTTTAGAGGAATGCCAACCCTATTGGACGGAAGGTGACAGACGCCCCAGCGGGTGCCTGTCACCTTTTTTATATAGGTGTTAGGCACCACCATGAAAAGCTAAAATGATGATATTGTCCAGGTACTAGGATTAAGAAAAGGGTTCCCATTCTGACAAGAAGAAGCTGAGAAACGGCAAAGTAGTCAGAATAAGAGCTTCATTCTGACAAGAAGCAGAGGAGAAACCATAAAGCAATCAGAATAAGGGCTTCATTCTGACAAGGAGCAGCTGAGAAAGCGTAAAGCAGTCAGAATAAGAGCTTCATTCTGACAAGGAGCAGCTGAGAAAGCGTAAAGCAGTCGGAATAAGAGCTTCATTCTGACAAGGAAAAGCCAAGAAGCCGCAAAACTGTCAAAAAAGTCACCTCATTCTGACAAGCTGAGCTCCAAACAACAAAAAGCAGTCAGAATCCATAACTTTAACAGACCTGACAGTTCACCACACTCGGTTAGTTTTTCCTTGACAAATATCGACCTGTAGAGATACAATAACTTCAACTTACTACCACATTAGCGAACTAAAGCGTTTCGTATGAATGTGATGAACAGAGGTGTTCTTAGCAAATGAGTCGTTTATTTATGTTTGAAAAGCCATTAGGCATGAGAGATACATTACCGGGATTATATGAAACAAAACATAAGGTTCGCCATGTTATCGGAGATGTTATGAAAAAATGGGGCTATCAATTTATTGAAACGCCTACACTGGAATATTACGAAACTGTTGGTGCAGCTTCCGCCATTCTAGAGAATCAGCTGTTTAAATTATTAGACCAGCAGGGACATACACTTGTTCTTAGACCAGATATGACCTCACCAATTGCCAGGGTCGCTGCATCTAAAATGTTAAAGGAAATCACACCCTTACGACTGGCATACTCAGCAAACGTCTACCGTGCCCAGCAGCGTGAAGGCGGACGTCCGGCCGAGTTTGAACAAATCGGTGTGGAATGCATCGGTGATCATACAATCAGCGCAGATGGCGAGGGCATCGCATTATTAATCTCTTCCTTAGAAGAGTCAGGTCTGAAGAATTTTCAAATTTCTGTTGGCCACATTGGCTTTGTAAAGGAATTCTTTACGGATATTTTAGGGACGGAAGACCGTGTCAATGCACTAACAACTTATTTATATGAGAAAAATTATGTTGGCTATCGTGAGCATGTGAAGCAATTACCATTGTCATCCATCGATAAGCAGCGCTTGTTAGATTTCTTAAGCCTTAGAGGAGGAGAAGAAGTCATTGAAGCGGCAAATGCTTTGCTTGAAAACGGCAAAGGACGAAATGCATTAGACAACTTAAAACAGCTTTGGGAAACGCTCACTGATTACGGTCAGGTTGGGGATAGAGTGAAGTTCGATTTAAGCCTTGTCAGTCATATGAGCTACTATACAGGAATTTTATTTGAAGTTTATGCCGATCAGGTTGGCTTCCCAATTGCCAGCGGCGGTCGCTATGACCATTTGTTAAGCAAGTTTGGGAAGGATACAGGCGCAACAGGCTTTGCCATCCGCCTTGATCGTTTGATTGAAGCGCTTGGAACGATTGAAGCCCGCGAGCCGGTTGAATGTATTTTGTTCAGTGCCGAGAGGAGAAAGGAAGCCTACGAGCTAGCTTTTGAAAAACGCAGCAGCGGAATCAAGGTTGTTCTTCAGGATATCAATGGAGTCGAAAATCTCGACGCTAGTACGGAATTATATGAAGAGGTTACGATGTTAGTTGGAAAAGCAGGGAAGGAGTCATCGCTATGAAAGAGCCGTTAACAATTGCCATGCCAAAGGGACGTATATTTGAGGAAGCAGCGGCTTTGCTTCGTGAAGCAGGCTTCAAGCTGCCGCCGGAATTTGATGATTCACGGAAGCTCATTATTGATGTAGAAGAGGAGAACTTCCGTTTTATCCTTGCGAAACCAATGGATGTACCGACTTATGTGGAGCATGGGGTTGCAGACCTTGGAATTGCTGGAAAAGACGTAATGCTTGAGGAAGAACGCGATGTGTATGAAGTGCTTGATTTAAAAATCAGCCAATGCTACTTAGCCGTTGCCGGTCTGCCAAACACGAAAATGAATGATGTGGCACCCAAAATTGCCACGAAGTATCCAAATGTTGCTTCAACCTATTTTCGTGAGCAGGGTGAGCAGGTTGAAATCATTAAACTGAACGGTTCCATTGAGTTAGCGCCATTGATTGGCTTAGCGGACCGCATTGTGGATATTGTTTCAACAGGCAGAACTTTAGTGGAAAATGGTCTTGTTGAGTATGAGCAGATTGTAGATATTACTTCAAGATTAATTGTGAATCCAGTTAGCTATCGCATGAAGGATAAGCGGATAAGTGAATTAGTGGAAAAAATCGCCGACGTGCTGAAGCAAAAAGCAACGGTTTAAATTTTTTTAGTTAGGATGAGAACGGTGAAAATCATAACGATAAATGAAGGAATTTCAATCAAAAGGTCGGTTGACAGCGGAACAGAAGAGCAGCGGATAATTGTCAAAGATATTATTGAAGGGGTCAAAAACAACGGGGATAAGGCTTTAAAAGCTTATACAGAGAAATTCGACCGTGTACAGCTGACAAATCTTGCTGTTACCGAAGCTGAAATCGAAGAGGCCTACAGCCAGGTGTCAGAGGAAATCATCGAGGTTATTAAAGAAGCAGCGAAAAATATTCGTTCTTTTCATGAAAAGCAGCTGCGGAATTCCTGGATCACAACGGAGAAAAACGGAACCATTTTGGGGCAGAAAATCACTCCGCTTGATTCTGTAGGTGTCTATGTGCCAGGAGGGACGGCTGCCTATCCTTCATCCGTTTTAATGAATGTCGTACCTGCACAAGTGGCAGGGGTTGAACGGATTGTCATGGTATCACCTCCTGGAGAATCGGGAACGTTGCCGGCAGGTGTCTTGGTCGCTGCGAAAGAAGCAGGAGTAAAAGAAATCTATAAGGTTGGCGGAGCCCAGGCGATTGCTGCACTTGCTTATGGTACGGAATCCATTCAACCGGTTGATAAAATAACAGGTCCGGGAAATATCTTTGTCGCTCTTGCCAAACGGGAAGTATTTGGAGATGTCGATATTGATATGATAGCAGGTCCAAGTGAAATTGCCGTTCTTGCCGATGACACAGCAAGAGCCAATGAAATTGCGGCTGATTTGCTTTCACAGGCAGAGCATGACGCGCGGGCATGCAGTGTCTTAGTGACGCCATCCCGACAACTGGCAGAAGCGGTGGCAGTTGAAGTGGAAAAACAGCTTGAAACACTTCCACGTAAAAGCATTGCGGCACAATCGATTGCTGATTACGGAGTAATCTATGTAACCGAAACAGTCGAAGAAGCGATTGACACGATTAATGAATTAGCACCAGAACATTTGGAGATTATGATGGAGCATGCGATGGAAAAGGTCGGCCAAATCCGCCACGCAGGAGCTATTTTTGTCGGCAGATATAGTTCAGAACCTGTCGGCGATTATTTTGCTGGGCCAAATCATGTGTTACCGACAAACGGAACAGCCCGTTTTTCAAGTCCGTTAAATGTCGATGATTTCCAAAAGAAATCAAGCATCATCATGTACAGCGAACAAGCATTTAACGAAAATAGCGAAAAAATCGCTGCATTCGCCCGCCTCGAAGGTCTTGAAGCTCATGCTAGAGCCATCGAAGCACGAAAGCAGGATTAAAAAGCAGAGGGATGTTCTTCTGCTTTCTTTTGAAAAATATCCACTTTCGCTTTATACATAAAACGAGAATAGGGAGATAAAATCATGACGAGAAGCGCATCAATACAACGCAAAACGAATGAAACAAATATTGAACTGGAGTTAAATATTGACGGTTCAGGTCAATCTCAATTAGATACAGGGGTACCTTTTTTAACGCATATGCTTGATTTATTTGCCAAACACGGTCAATTTGATTTAACCGTCAATGCAAAGGGAGATATAGAGATTGATGATCACCACACAACAGAAGATATCGCTATTTGCCTTGGACAGGTTTTAAAAGAAGCGCTTGGTGACAAAAAAGGCATTAAGCGATATGGAAATGCATTCGTACCAATGGATGAAACACTTGCACAAGTCGTTATCGATTTAAGCAATCGTCCGCATTTGGAAATCCGCGGTGCTGAGTTTCCGAGTCAAAAGGTAGGTACTTTTGATACAGAGCTTGTCCATGAATTTTTATGGAAGCTCTGCTTGGAAGCACGAATGAATCTTCATGTGATTGTTCATTATGGTCAAAATACACACCATATGATTGAAGCCATTTTTAAAGCAATGGCAAGAGCGCTTGATGAAGCCACAACGATTGACCCAAGGGTAAAAGGTGTTCCATCATCAAAGGGGATGTTATAAATGATAGGAATTGTTGACTATGGAATGGGGAATTTATTCAGTGTCAGCCAAGCTTTAAAACGTTTAGAAGTACCATTTTTCCTCTCGGAGGACCCTGTTGAACTGGCAAAAGCAGACGGCTTAATCCTTCCTGGAGTTGGTGCCTTCAAGGATGCTATGGCTCGTCTTAATGAATCAGGACTTACTAACTTCTTGCACGAATATGTAAAAACAGGAAAGCCGCTTCTCGGCATTTGCCTTGGCATGCAGCTTCTTTTTGAAGAGAGTGAAGAAGGCGGCCTAACAAAAGGTCTCGCGCTTCTGCCAGGGCGTGTGGTTCGCTTTCCGGGACAAGCTGAAAATGGCGAAACCTACAAGGTGCCACATATGGGTTGGAATCGGTTAAAATGGGAAAACAGCTCACCCATCACTGCCAATTTGGAAGAGGATTATGCCTATTTTGTTCATTCTTATTACGTAAAAACAAACGATAACAGTATTCTAATTGGAACAGCCTCCTATGATAAAGAAGTCCCAGCCGTAGTTGGAAGAGATAATGTTTTTGGCATGCAGTTCCACCCGGAAAAAAGCAGCAAACTCGGTGTTGAACTGTTAACGAATTTTACTAAATTAGTTTAAAAGGCTTCTAAGGAAAGGGGAACGGATGATGGCTTTTACAATATATCCTGCTATAGATATGAGAGGCGGGAAGTGTGTTCGATTGATTCAAGGAGATTATAGTCAGGAAACGGTTTATGGAGATTCTCCGTTTGATATGGCTAGGTCGTTTAAAGAAGCGGGAGCACAATGGATTCATATGGTTGATCTGGACGGTGCGAAGGACGGCAAGCGTGTGAATGATACATTTGTGATTCAGGCAGCAAAAGAATTGAACGTCAATGTTCAAATTGGCGGCGGAATTCGTACAGAACAGGATATTGTTCATTATTTGGAAAACGGAGTCACGAGAGTTATCATCGGCAGCATCGCCATTTCTAATCCAGAGTTTGCCATCGAAATGGTGAAAAAGTACGGCAACAGGATTGCTATTGGCCTTGATGCGAAAAATGGCTATGTAGCAACACACGGCTGGTTAAATACATCAGAAGTGAAGGCAGTCGAAGTAGGCAAACGCTTTGCCGATGCTGGTGCGGAAACATTTATTTTCACTGATATTGCAACAGACGGCATGCTCTCAGGTCCAAATGTTGAAGCTGTAAAACTGTTGGCTGTTGAAACAGGCAAGCAAGTCATTGCTTCTGGCGGTGTCAGCTCGCTAGCTGATTTATCTCGTTTAAAAGAATATGAAGCGGTTGGCGTTAGCGGTGCGATTGTTGGGAAAGCCATTTACGAGGGACGCTTTACTGTTTCTGACGCTTTGAAAGAGGTTGGTGTATAATGATTACGAAAAGAATTATCCCATGCCTTGATGTGAAAGATGGACGAGTGGTGAAAGGCATTCAATTTGTTCAGCTTCGTGATGCAGGTGATCCGGTGGAGCTTGCCCGTTTTTATGATGAGCAAGGGGCAGATGAATTGGTGTTTCTAGATATTTCTGCCTCACATGAAGGGCGTAAAACAATGGTTGATGTGGTAAAGGATGTGGCATCGGAGCTCGCCATTCCATTTACAGTCGGCGGCGGCATTAATTCGCTTGAAGACATGAAACGAATGTTACGTGCCGGTGCTGACAAGGTTTCATTAAATACAGCTGCGGTGAATCGTCCGGAATTAATCACAGAAGGGGCAGACTTTTTCGGCTCTCAATGTATTGTTGTCGCCATTGATGCAAAATATGACGAAGAACTTGGCTCTTGGCGCGTTTATACTCACGGGGGAAGAACACCTGTTGATAAAGAAGTCATATCTTGGGCTAAGGAAGTCGTTGAGCGGGGCGCAGGTGAGATTCTCCTGACAAGTATGGATTCTGATGGGGAGAAAAAAGGCTTTGACCTTGCTTTAACAAAAGCGGTCAGTGAAGCCGTGACCGTTCCGGTAATTGCTTCAGGCGGTGCAGGCAATGCCAAGCATTTCGAAGAGGCGTTTAAAGAAGGAAGGGCAGATGCAGCCCTTGCCGCTTCGATTTTTCACTATAAAGAAACGTCTGTACATGAAGTGAAAGCTTATCTAAGGGAAAAAGGTGTGAATGTCCGATGAATATGGAAAACTTGAAATGGGATTCACAAGGCTTAATCCCTGCCATTGTTCAAGATTCTAACACAAAAGAAGTCTTAACTCTTGCTTATATGAATCGTACTTCTCTGGAGAAATCGATTGAAACAAGAGAAACGTGGTTTTACAGCCGCTCACGCCAGGAATTATGGCACAAAGGGGCAACAAGTGGAAACACGCAGAAGATTGTGGAGATGAAGCTTGATTGCGACAGGGATGCCATTGTGGTACTCGTTCATCCGGCTGGTCCTGCCTGCCATACAGGCGCAATCAGTTGTTTTTCAGAGCGGATTTTAGAGGAGGAATAAGAAAGTGACAAAGGCAGCAAAGCTAGAAGACTATCAAATTCTAATTGATTTAGAAAACATTATTAATCAACGTGAAAAGGAACGTCCTGAAGGTGCTTATACGACCTATCTTTTTGAAAAAGGTGTAGATAAAATCCTGAAAAAAGTCGGGGAAGAAGCATCTGAAGTCATCATTGCGGCGAAAAACCGTGATCAAGAAGAATTAAAATGGGAAGCTTCCGATCTTTTATACCATTTGCTTGTCTTACTTCGTGAACAGGAGCTTCCATTCAAAGAAGTTCTGAACGTTCTTCAAGAAAGACATGTACAAAAAGAAAATAAATAATTTCTGGTGCCTGACACTACAAAAAGACAAATATCTTTTCGTGGTGTCAGGCACTCTTTTTTTGCACTTTCTGCCTTGTGAAGGGTGTGTTATAATTGTTTGGTTGAGCAGAAACAGCCGCCCGCAAATGCTGTGTACGGCTAAAATTTGTTAATTTGTAACAGTTGGAGGATTACATGAGTAAAAACTCTCAAGCTAAAAAATCAAAAGGACAGTTATTGTCATTTATCCCTACGGGTGAATATTATTTTTCTAAGGGCTTGAAGGCTTTTCACCGTCGTGATTTTCATAAGGCAATTAAATATTTAAAACGAGCAATGCAGCTTGAACCAGGTGAACCGATGATTGTCTGCCAATTGGCGATTATTCATACAGAGCTAGGTGAATATAAGGAATCAAATGAACTCCTTCATCTTATTCTCGAAGAGCTGGATGAAGAGATGATGGAGTGCCATTACTTCTTAGCTAATAATTATGCACACTTAGGCTACTTTAAAGATGCCTATGCTCATGTTACTTTATATTTAAGGGAAGAGGAAGATGGGGAATTTGTTGAAGATGCAGAAGATCTTCTTGAAATTCTTACCCTTGAGGCCGATGATCTAGATGATGAATTATATGAGCAGGATGATTTAATTAAAAAGCAGGAGCAGGCTAAAGAATTACTTGAATCCGGACATTTTCCAAAGGCCGTTAAGCTGTTAAAGGATGTCATAGAAGAATTTCCTGAATACTGGTCTGCTTACAATAATTTAGCCCTTGCTTATTTTTATTTAGGAGAGCTTGAAAAAGCGGCAAAAACACTGGACTTAGTTATGGAAAAGAATCCGGGCAATTTACATGCAATGTGTAACAAGCTTGTGTTTGCCTATTTCCAAAAAGATGAAAAAGAAACGGCAGCAATCTCTAATGTATTAAAAAAGGTAAAGCCTATTTTAACTGAGCATCAGTTTAAGTTGGGAGCCACGTTTGCCTTAATTGGTGAGTATGAACCAGCGTACAATTGGTTTCGCAAACTTTATAAACAAGGATACGAAGGTGACGGGTCTTATTATTACTGGTTTTCCTATGCAGCTTATTTTACAGGAAAAGAGCAGCTGGCCCGTTCCTTATGGAATAAGGTGCTTGAGCTGAATCCAGGGAAGGCTGGCCTTGAGCCATGGCATGAAGAACATCTGGCTGCTGAAGACTTTGAAGATCATGACACCACTATTTTGAAAAAATTAGATAGTGATTATATAGAGGAAAGATTATTTGCTCTTTTCCTTATCTCTCTTTCTGAGAAAAAGGAAACCTGGTTATTGTCAAAAGAAATTGTGAAAAATGCTAAATTCTCTTCACTCGAAAATCAATATGTAAACATGGTGAAAGTGGGCAAGATAGATAATAGCCAGCTTGTTGTGGCTCATGAAACAGCAAAAGCATTATACGAACACCATCATCCAATTGGGTCGGTCGAAGCGGGGCTTTATCTAATGTGGTTTTCCGTCTTTGTTGAAATGAGTGAGGCAAATGTCGCTTTAAAAAATAAGGATGCTTTAGCTGCTGCAACGGAATATGTTTGGAAAAAGCTGAGAAATGAAAAGTCCTCGCAGAAACTCGTGGCCCAACAATATGGATTATCATCTTCTACATTAAGAAAATACATTACATTGGTCAATGGATATCTGCAGTGAGCATATGGGTGGACATCCCAACCGTTGTTTTATAGGATAGGGACAGGGGTATTTGACCTATTATGATGAATGGTTCAGCGGTTCAACTAACTAGCTGAATCTGGTTACCGAAAGAGGAGTGATTTCAGTCGTGACGGAAGAAAAAATTTATGATGTGATTATTGCCGGAGCTGGACCTGGCGGAATGACTGCTGCTGTTTATACCTCACGTGCTAATTTGTCTACATTAATGCTTGAACGCGGTGTTCCAGGCGGTCAAATGGCAAATACAGAAGAAGTAGAAAACTATCCTGGATTTGAGACAATTCTTGGTCCTGATTTATCTACCAAAATGTTTGAGCATGCGAAGAAGTTCGGTGCTGAATATGCATACGGTGATATTAAAGAAATTATCGATGGCAAAGAATATAAAACGGTCATTGCCGGTTCAAAACAATATAAAGCTCGTGCTGTTATTATTTCAACAGGTGCAGAGTATAAGAAAATCGGTGTTCCTGGTGAAAAAGAATTGGGCGGACGCGGTGTATCCTATTGTGCCGTGTGCGACGGGGCTTTCTTTAAAAACCGAGAGTTGTTTGTTATCGGAGGAGGAGACTCTGCGGTTGAAGAAGGTGTATATTTAACAAGGTTTGCCAGCAAGGTAACGATTGTTCACCGTCGCGATGAGCTTCGCGCACAAAAGATTCTTCAGCAGCGTGCTTTTGATAACGAAAAGGTACACTTTGAATGGAGCCAGACATTGAAATCAATCAATGAAAAGGATGGCAAAGTAGGAAGTGTCACATTGGTTTCTACAAAGGATGGCTCCGAGAAAACACTTCCGGCAGATGGTGTCTTTATCTATATTGGTATGGTGCCGCTGTCAAAACCATTTGAAAACCTTGGTATTACAAATGAAAACGGCTATATTGTTACAAATGAAAAGATGGAAACAAAGGTACCAGGTATTTTCGCAGCTGGAGATGTTCGTGAAAAAACGCTGCGTCAAATTGTTACTGCAACAGGTGATGGCAGTATCGCTGCCCAATCTGCTCAACATTACGTTGAAGAGCTGATGGAAGAATTAAAGGTCCAAGCAAAATAATCAAGGTTATTGATTTGGAATTTTTGTAGGAGGTATTCCTTTTTACCAATTATAAAATTCACTTGGATTTAATTGTTTTGTAACAAGAACGAAATATAATTAAGGTATGATAAAAATAGAAATTGACCCCCTTTAAGATAGTTATTCCTTTCGAAGCACAGGCAGCTGCCTGTGCTATTTTTTGTTTATAATGGTTTAATATAAAGAACGGTCTCGGGAATTGTTGGAGTGGATTCCTTATTTGTTTCTACTAAGAAGGTGTGATTTAATGGAGACTCTATCCATTGTGACGGCCTCATAAACATAGTATAATAAATGGAAATAGTTATGATTTAACTTGATTCAGCAAATGTTTTTTTGTACGAAAGCTTGCGGCAGGTACAGAAGTTCTCCACTTCTAAAGTTAGGGAATGAATACAAAAAGCTCTCCGATTCAGTAGGGGTTCAAACTCCGGCTGAATGAAGTTAAGCCTCCGGCGGATACCTCGGATTTTTTAGAGGTAGTTTACCGAGCGAGCTCGATAAACATCCGGGTGCAAATTCGATGGGACGAATTTAATTATAAGTATTGCATGCTTTTTGATAAGATTGGCTAGTACATACATAAATAGATATTACGTTGTTTGGATTAGGAGGTGTACGAGATGCAGCGAGTGACGAATTGTGTATTATTGAAGGATGATAAAGTATTATTACTGCAAAAGCCACGACGTAATTGGTGGGTGGCGCCAGGCGGTAAAATGGAGCCAGGTGAATCGGTCAGGGATTCATGTATCCGTGAATTCAGAGAAGAAACAGGCATTTATTTGCGAAATCCAAATATTAAAGGAATCTTTACCTTTATCATGAAGGATGGAGATCAAATTGTAAATGAGTGGATGATGTTTACATTTTTCTCCAAAGATGCGGATGGCTTGCATTTGGATGAATCAGATGAAGGGATTATTCGCTGGCAGCCCACTAATGAACTGAAAAATCTGCCAATGGCGGAAGGTGACTATCATATATTAGACTATATGGTGCACGGAAATGGCATGATATACGGAACGTTCACCTACACACCCAATTTTGAATTACTAAGCTATCGATTGGATCCCAGTTGATGATTGAATATGATTGGAAAAAGTAAATGAAAGCGGCTTTGGCTGTGTCAAAATAATGTTGATGCACCAATGGCCTGTGGCGTACGTGTCCATTTAGTGATTTATTTTGAATCTAACATATGGTCGCATACACGACAGGCCATATATCAATCATTATCTCACAGTAAAGCTTGCTTTTTTAAAAGGAGGAGGACAAAAGAATGAGTACCGGATCAATTAATGATTCTCAAGTAGTGATAATAACAGGTATGTCAGGTGCAGGAAAAACGGTTGCCATTCAGAGTTTTGAAGATTTAGGTTTTTTCTGTGTTGATAATTTACCTCCTACTTTGCTGCCGAAGTTTCTTGAACTGATGAAAGAATCAGGAAATAAAATGAATAAAGTGGCTTTAGTAATGGATTTACGTGGAAGAGAGTTTTTTGACGACCTCTTTAAAGCGTTAGATGATTTGGTGGAAAGCTCTTGGGCGACGCCGCAAATTCTATTTCTTGAGGCTGATGACGAGTCGCTTGTTAGACGATATAAGGAAACACGAAGAAAGCATCCGCTAGCAGGAATGGGTCTTCCACTTGAAGGGATTCAGAATGAAAGAGCCTTACTCGCGGATTTAAAAGGAAGAGCTCAAATGATTTATAATACCTCATTGATGAAGCCGAGGGAACTGCGTGAAAAAATCCTAACCGAGTTTTCTTCTAACAAAAAAGCTACATTTACGGTAAATGTCATGTCATTTGGCTTTAAACATGGAATCCCAATTGATGCAGATCTTGTGTTTGATGTTCGCTTTTTACCAAATCCACATTACATTGATCGGATGAGGCCGCTGACTGGCTTAGATGCTGACGTATCCAGCTATGTTTTAAAATGGAATGAAACGCATAAATTTCTTGAAAAAGTAACAGATTTGCTTGCCTTTATGCTGCCACATTATAAGCGTGAAGGAAAAGCGCAACTGGTCATTGCAATTGGTTGTACGGGTGGTCAGCACCGTTCTGTGGCATTGGCAGAATATATTGGTAATCATTTCAAAAATGACTACCATACCCGTATTTCGCATCGTGATATTCAGAAAAGAAAGGAATCACACACATGACGCAAAAAGGGAAGCCAAGTATCGTCATTATTGGCGGCGGAACAGGATTGCCGGTCTTACTGCGGGGATTAAAAAAATACCCCGTAGATATCACGGCAATTGTAACCGTTGCCGATGATGGAGGAAGCTCGGGAAGGCTCAGGAGTGAGTTGAATATTCCGCCTCCTGGCGATGTTCGTAATGTTTTGGCCGCTCTTTCAGATGTGGAGCCATTAATTGAAGAAATGTTTCAGCATCGATTTAAGTCTGCTAATGAATTATCAGGACATTCTCTAGGGAATTTGATTCTTGCGGCAATGACCTCTATTACAGGTAATTTCATGTATGCTATCCAGGAAATGAGCAGAGTGCTGAATGTTCATGGAAAAGTATTGCCTGCTGCTAATCAAAGTGTCGTGCTGCATGCTGAACTTGAAGACGGTCACATGATTTCAGGGGAATCTAAAATTCCTTATTCAGGAAAAAGGATTAAACGTGTGTTTTTAACTCCGGAAAATATAAAACCGCTTCCAGAAGCGATTCAGGCCATTCGGACAGCGGATTTAATTATCATCGGTCCGGGGAGTCTTTATACAAGTATATTGCCAAATCTTCTTGTTCCGAAAATCGGCGATGAGGTTTGCCGTGCCAAGGCGAAAAAAGTATATATCTGTAATTTAATGACGCAAGCAGGAGAAACGCATGATTTTACAGCAAGTGATCATGTGCAGGCTGTATATGACCATTTGAAAGAGCCATTTATTGATACAATCCTCGTGAACAGTGAAGATATCCCAGAGGAGATTCAAAAGCGGTATAGCGAAGAAGATGCAAAGCCAGTTCATTTTGATGTCAGCAACCTGTATGATTTAGGACTTGAAGTCATCTATGGAGAAATTGTCAGTCTTGAAAATGGTGTGATTCGTCATGATACAAATGAAGTGGCAAAGATTTTATATTCTTTACTAAATAGATGAAACCAAAAAACATCATCATGCGTAATAAATAAATAGGAGTTGTCACAGGGGGGTGCAGCAATGTCTTTCGCTTCAGAGACAAAAAAGGAACTAACCAATTTAGAGGTAAAAGACTGTTGTGGAAGGGCCGAATTATCAGCGCTGATACAAATGAATGGCTCCCTCTCTTTTACAAATAAAAAGCTGGCTGTTGATATCCAGACAGAGAACGCGGCTATTGCAAGAAGAATATATACGTTAATTAAAAAATATTATACCGTTGGTGTGGAACTTTTAGTTCGAAAAAAAATGCGTTTAAAGAAAAACAATGTGTATATTGTGAGAATGGTTGAAAATGCCCGTGGTATTTTAGAGGATTTAAAAATTATAGGAGAAGGTTTTGAATTTCAAAACAGCATTTCTCCAGAATTAATCGAGAAAAAATGCTGTAAGCGTTCCTATTTACGAGGAGCATTTTTGGCAGGAGGCTCCGTCAATAATCCAGAAACTTCCTCCTATCATCTTGAAATTGCTACACTCTATAAAGAGCATAATGATTCACTTTGTGAACTCATGAACTCATTTGATTTGAACAGTAAGACACTGGAACGCAAGAAGGGATTTATCACCTATTTAAAAGAAGCGGAAAAAATAACCGACTTTCTGATTATCATTGGAGCCAACAATGCCTTATTACGTTTTGAAGATGTCCGGATTGTCCGTGATATGAGAAATTCTGTGAATCGCTTGGTTAATTGTGAAACAGCCAATTTAAATAAAACGATAGGGGCAGCCATTCGCCAAGTGGAAAATATCAAATATATCCAAGAAACCGTCGGCTTAGAGGTATTACCGGAGAAATTGAGGGAAATTGCTCAGCTCCGCGTTCATTATCAGGATGTTACGTTAAAAGAATTAGGTGAAATGGTTTCAGGCGGTACGATTAGCAAATCGGGCATCAATCATCGGCTTCGAAAGATTGATGAAATCGCAGAAAAGTTACGAAAAGGTCAAAAAGTTTAATTTCATTCTAAAGTTAAGTCTTCGGCGAGCCTTTCGAATTTTTAAAGGTATTTTATCCGAGCAAGCTCAATAAAAATCTGAGCGCAAATTCGAGAGGCGAATTTGATAAATAGTATTCACAATCCATTAGTATAATATAAGCAGGAAGAAAATTTGCATATATTTAACAGATAACTCATTAAATATTAGTTACAATTAGGGTACATTCCCGTTATAGATAAATATTAGGAGGAGTATAAGAGATGGTAGAAAAACAGGTTGAAGTGAAATTGAAAACAGGTTTGCAAGCTCGTCCTGCAGCATTGTTCGTTCAAGAAGCCAATCGATTTTCATCAAATGTCTTTTTAGAAAAAGATGGAAAGAAAGTAAATGCAAAAAGTATCATGGGGCTGATGAGCCTTGCCGTTAGTTCGGGCAGTACAGTTCTTTTAAGTGCAGAGGGAAGCGATGAAAACGAGGCAATCGAAGAACTAGCTAAGTATATTGAGCAGGAAGGTTAATGCCGCTGCTAATCTAAATAAAAGAAAAAAGAAAACTCGCAGCATGCGAGTTTTCTTTTTTCTTTTATTACTTATCGTTTTTCTTTTCAACAGCGCTGCTGCGAGAAATAATATGGTCAATTAGTCCATATTCCTTTGCTCTTTCAGCAGTCATGAAGTTGTCACGATCGGTGTCGCGTGCAATCACTTCAAGAGGCTGGCCAGTACGCTCAGAAAGAATAGTATTTAATTTTTCACGTAAGAATAGAATTCGTTTTGCGGCAATTTCAATTTCCGTTGCTTGACCTTGGGCACCGCCAAGTGGTTGGTGAATCATTACTTCTGCGTTTGGAAGAGCGTAGCGCTTTCCAGGTGTTCCTGCAGTAAGTAAGAAAGCACCCATTGATGCAGCCATACCGATACAAATTGTTTGTACGTCTGGTTTAATGAACTGCATAGTATCATAGATGGCCATTCCAGCTGTGATGCTGCCGCCAGGGCTGTTGATATAAATGGATATGTCCTTCTCAGGATTTTCAGCTTCAAGGAATAATAATTGAGCCACAATGGAGTTTGCGACGTTATCATCAATTCCGCTTCCTAACATAATGATACGGTCTTTTAATAGACGGGAATAAATGTCATATGCTCTTTCCCCGCGGTTTGTTTGTTCAATAACTGTTGGGATTAAATTCATTTTTATATCCTCCTTCTCGATACAATAGGTTCCGCAGCGATAGAAAAGGTATCTCTTCCTAAAGCTGTTCGTAATTTAATCATACACTGATGGTCAAATAAGGTCAAATAATAGACCTGAATTTGAAACAAGTAATTATTCGACAATATTTTTATTTACCTATTGGCTCAAATGTTCCTCTTCCATCCTTTCCAAAAACGGGTAATCTTAAACGAATCTTCATACATTAATCATGACTGCAAAAAGAAAACTCCTATCTAAAAGTAGATAGGAGTTTTCTTTCATCTGTACGCCCTCGGCAGGAATCGAACCCACATCTTAAGAACCGGAATCTCACGTGCTATCCGTTGCACCACGAGGGCTAAATAGTAGCGTATTAAAACAACGCCTTTTTATTATATGATAAGACATTTTGCTTTGCAAGTTTCTTTTTAAATATTTATATAGCCAACTTATTCAATCGACATAGGAATTCTTTTTCTATCATGTATGGGTAATAAACATAGTTCTTCCGCTAGATATTTGATTCATCCGTGTGCAAAGTCCTTTTCACACGCCTTTCCGCTCCACTGAATGGCTGCGATATGGTTAACTATCCACTAGTATATGTCGAAATATTAAAAAAGACATATTTAGCTGCTAATTTCTAGCATAAAACTATAATTATAGTAGTATTTTTAACTAATAATATCCATTCACGAATAAAGGTTCTTTTTGTAAAATAAATAAAGAGGTGAATTTCATGAGTATGAAGGCAGACTTATGGCAGCAGCAAACAATGAAATTAGCGATGACACAGGAATTAACTCAGGCGATTGCCTTGTTGCAGTATTCCAGTCAAGAATTAATGGAGTTTCTTGAAGATAAGGCAATTGAAAACCCGCTTCTGCAGATTGAAGCCGGAAGCACGCAAACCATGGACCCTCGGTATGATTCTGTAAAAAAAAATCATAAGACTTCAAGTGATAATAAACAGAATTGGCTCGAGCAAATAGCAAAAAAAGAAATAACCCTCACGGAGTATATGTTAGCGCAGCTTGACCTGCGTTCTTACAACGAAAGTCTAAAAAGAACAATTCTTTTTTTAATAAACAGTCTGAATGAAAACGGTTACTTACATATCGGTCTTGATGAAGTAGCCTCCATTTTGTCTATTACAATGCAGCAGGCAGAAGAAGCTTTGCGAGTGATACAAGCACTAGAGCCTGCGGGTGTCGGAGCGAGAAACTTACAAGAATGTTTACTGCTGCAAATGGAACACAATGGTGATAGAGATAAATTGGCCTATACTATTCTATCCGAATACTTTCTACTATTTGCCGAAAAGAAGTGGAGGAAGATTGCCAAGCAGCTTGATATCCCTTTGAAACAAATTCAGGAAGTCTTTGATTATGTTCAAACATTGAACCCTCGTCCCGGCTCTGATTATTATTCCGAACATGCCACTTATATCGTCCCAGATTTAATGATTAAATGGGATGGAGAAGCAATTTCGGTTCATTTGTTTGATGATGTACTTCCGAAAATCCAATTTAATGAGAAATATTTTCAAAAATTTTCCTCGACCGGCGATAAGAAGGTCATAAGCTTTTTGCAGGAAAAGCAGCAGGATTACCATTGGATTATGAAGAGCATAGAACAACGAAAAGAAACTCTCTTAAAAGTAGCTTTGAAAATCATTGAAAAACAGCTGGAATATTTCACTCATGGACCTAATTATCTAAAACCGATGACCATGAAGGAGATTTCCGATGAGCTGGAAATCCATGAATCAACAGTAAGCCGGGCAGTAAGAGAAAAATATGCACAAACACCTTTTGGTACCATTGAGTTAAAATCTCTTTTTTCTAGTACAATCAAAACAACTTCTGAACAAGATGCTTCTTCCGTACAAGTAAAAAAGGAAATTTCTCAGTTTATTGAGCAAGAGAATAAGCAAAAGCCATTGTCTGATCAGGATTTAGCTGTTATGTTGGAGGAGAAGAAAGGAATCGTTGTATCGAGAAGAACGATTGCGAAATATCGTGACCAATTAGGCATTCCATCTTCTGCGAAACGAAAGCGTTTCTAAACATGACTGAATAATTGAAAAGGATGAAGATCAATGACAACAGTAACATTATTTACACGAAACGGCTGCCATTTATGTGAAAAAGCAAAGGAAATTATTTTTAGTCTAAAAAAAGAATTCCATTTTGATTATGAGGAATACGATATTGAAGAACGTGATGAATGGACAGAAGAATATGGCTTAATGATTCCAGTCGTTTTGATAGATGGGAAAGAAGTCCAATATGGACAAATAGATCAAACTTTATTATATAAAGCGTTTTCAAAAAAATAATTAATTTTTTCTATTGTCATAGTAAAACTTACCTGTTAGAATTACTTCTGCAGGGTAATTTTTTTTGCAACAGGTGGGACATAATATGTCTAACATGGACTGTAAGTGACCAACTGTGAAGGAGAAACATATAATGAAATCAGTAATTAAATTACAAAAAAGATTATTACCCGATTTGCTTACTGTTATCCAAAAGCGGTTCCAGATTCTGCGCTTTATTGGAGCGATGGAGCCAGTCGGCCGAAGAAGCCTTGCATCTTCGCTTGGTCTGACGGAAAGAGTGCTAAGAAGTGAAGTTGAATTTTTAAAACAGCAAAAGTTACTTTTTAGCACAACGGCAGGTATGAGCTTGACTGAAGATGGAAAAGAACTTGTAGAAGAACTTAAGGAATTCATCCGCGACATAATTGGAATCGATGAAATGGAATCCAATTTGAGGCAAATGCTTGGTATAAAAAAGGTCATCATCATTTCTGGAGACAGCGAGGAAACTCCTTGGGTAAAGGATGAACTTGGTAAAGCATGTGTAACAAGCATAAATGAGAATCTAACGGGGGAAAGTATTATTGCAGTAACTGGCGGTTCCACGATGGCTGCTGTTGCTGATATGATGACCCTGCAATCAAATGAACGTGAATTAGTATTTGTTCCTGCACGTGGAGGCATTGGTGAAGATGTCAAAAACCAAGCAAATACGATTTGTTCAAAAATGGCAGAAAAAACAGGATCTAAGCATCGAGTACTGTATGTTCCCGATCAGGTGAGCGAAGAAATGTATCAATCCATGATTAAGGATCCTGAAATTCATGAGGTTTTATCGCTGATTAAATCGGCTAACATGGTCTTGCATGGAATTGGTGATGCTTTAAAAATGGCTGTGCGGCGTAAAACAGCAGCTGAAGATATTAGGAAGCTGGAGAAGTTAAACGCAGTTGGCGAAGCCTTTGGCTATTATTTTAACGAGGTTGGAGAAGTGATTCATAAGGTGCAAACCATTGGGTTGCAGCTGAGTGACTTAAACAATGTCGAACATGTAATAGCGATTGCCGGGGGTGCCTCAAAAGCGAAAGCGATTCGAGCTTATATGAATCGGGCTCCCAAAAATACAGTTCTAATTACAGATGAAGCAGCAGCAACTGAGTTGTTAAAAGGGTAAATCCTTATAATAAATAGAAAAATTCATAAATAATCCTTACATGATTAGAGGAGGAAACAATAATGACAGTAAAAGTTGGTATTAACGGGTTTGGAAGAATTGGACGTAATGTATTCCGTGCAGCATTAAATAATCCGAATGTAGAAGTGGTGGCAGTTAATGACTTAACTGATGCAAATATGCTTGCTCACCTTTTAAAATATGATACAGTTCATGGAAAATTAAATGTAGAAGTGTCTGTAAATGGAAGTAACCTAGTTGTAAATGGCACAGAAATTATTGTAAAAGCTGAGCGCGATCCAGCAAACCTTGCTTGGGGAGACCTTGGTATTGATGTAGTAGTAGAATCAACTGGCCGTTTCACAAAGCGTGAAGATGCAGCGAAACACCTTGAAGCAGGTGCCAAAAAGGTTATTATCTCAGCTCCGGCATCAAATGAAGATATTACTATCGTTATGGGTGTTAACGAAGATCAATACGATCCGGCTAACCACCATGTATTATCCAACGCATCATGTACAACAAATTGCTTAGCTCCATTTGCTAAAGTATTACATAGCAATTTTGGAATTAAACGCGGTATGATGACAACGATTCACTCATACACAAACGACCAGCAAATCCTTGATTTACCACATAAGGACTACCGCCGTGCTCGTGCAGCAGCTGAAAACATGATTCCAACAACAACTGGTGCAGCAAAAGCAGTATCTTTAGTTTTACCTGAATTAAAAGGCAAATTAAACGGTATGGCAGTACGTGTACCAACTCCAAACGTTTCATTAGTAGACCTTGTGGCTGAGCTTGAAAAAGAAGTAACAGCTGAAGAAGTAAATGCAGCATTAAGAGCGGCAGCTGAAGGTGAATTAAAAGGAATTCTTCAATACAGTGAAGAGCCACTTGTATCAACTGACTATAACGGTGATCCACATTCTTCTTCTGTTGATGCTCTTTCAACAATGGTAATGGAAGGCAATATGGTTAAAGTAATTTCTTGGTATGATAATGAAACAGGTTATTCTACTCGTGTAATTGACTTAGTTAATTACATTGCTCAAAAAGGTCTTTAATAGTGGAAACAGAGGCGCCTTCGGTCAAAGGTTATAAACCAGGGCCTCTCTGCTTATTACTTTTCTAATTGTGAAAATAATTATAATGTTCGTGAAAGAAACTCATGGAAAATTTTCCAGCGAACGTCTATAATGGTTAAGGGTGTCACAGGGGAGGGGGAACATTCCCTACTCCCTTTTTAATTTTTCGTAGTGCGGATTGGGATGGTTAGCCATATGATAGGGAACGATAACACCCATTCCCGCCGCAAATAGATTCGCTTTTCTAAACTTAGACCTTAAAGGAGGATCTTTTCGTTGAATAAAAAGAGCGTAAAAGATATTGATTTAAAAGGGAAAAGAGTATTTTGCCGCGTTGATTTTAACGTACCTATGCAGGAAGGGCAGATTACAGATGAAACTCGTATTCGTGCGGCACTTCCAACAATTGAGTACTTGCAGGAGCAAGGAGCAAAGGTCATTCTTGCCAGTCACTTAGGACGTCCAAAAGGACAAGTAGTGGAGGAAATGCGTCTTACACCTGTTGCTAAGAGACTATCTGAGTTGCTTGGTAAGGATGTTAAAAAAGCGGACGAGGCTTACGGCGATTCAGTTAAAGCAATGATTGCAGAAATGAACGAAGGGGATGTTCTCCTTCTTGAAAATGTTCGCTTCTACCCTGGTGAAGAAAAAAATGATTCAGAATTAGCGAAAGCATTTGCTGAATTAGCAGATATTTATGTCAATGACGCATTTGGTGCTGCCCACCGTGCACATGCATCAACAGAAGGGATTGCACACCATATTCCAGCTGTTTCCGGTTTCTTAATGGATAAGGAACTTGAAGTCATTGGAAAAGCTCTTTCTAATCCTGAACGCCCATTTACAGCGATTATTGGCGGAGCGAAAGTAAAAGATAAAATCGGCGTAATTGATAATTTGTTAGATAAAGTAGATAATCTGATTATCGGCGGCGGTCTGGCTTATACGTTTGTTAAAGCACAGGGTCATGAAGTCGGAAAATCTCTTTTAGAAGCAGATAAAATTGACTTAGCCAAATCCTTCATGGAAAAGGCAAAAGAAAAGGGTGTCAATTTCTATATGCCAGTTGATGCAGTCATTGCTGACAAGTTTGGTGCAGATGCCAATACACAAAATGTAGCAATTGAAGAGATTCCGGCTGACTGGGAAGCACTTGATATCGGTCCTAAGACGGCTGAGTTATATCGTGATGTCATCAAAAAGTCGAAACTTGTCATCTGGAACGGACCAATGGGTGTATTTGAAATCGATAAATTTGCTCAAGGCACAAAAGCCGTTGCGGAAGCTTTGGCAGAATCGAAGGATACCTACTCCATTATCGGTGGAGGAGATTCAGCGGCAGCAGTTGAAAAGTTCAATTTAGCAGATCAAATGAGCCATATTTCCACTGGCGGGGGTGCTTCCTTGGAATTCATGGAAGGAAAAGAACTGCCAGGTGTGACAGCCCTTAACGATAAATAATAGAAAAAGCTTTTTTTACTACTGAAAGGATGTTTACGTATGAGAAAACCGATTATTGCGGGAAACTGGAAAATGCATAAAACACTTCCTGAAGCAAAAAGCTTTATAGAAGAAGTTAAAAATGCCGTTCCATCAAATGATAAAGTAGAGTCAGTTGTATGTGCTCCAGCTCTATTTTTGCATAGTTTAGCCGAACAGGCTAAGAATACTGATGTAAAAATCGGTGCTCAAAATATGCACTTCGAAAATAGTGGTGCTTTTACAGGTGAAATCAGTCCTGTTGCACTGGCAGATCTTGGTGTACAATATGTGATTATTGGCCACTCAGAACGTCGTGAAATGTTTAATGAAACAGATGAGTCCGTGAACCAAAAGGTCTTGGCGGCTTTCAAACATAATCTGATTCCAATTGTTTGCTGCGGTGAAACATTAGAGCAGCGTGAAAGCGGCGTAACGAATGAGTTCGTTGCATCCCAAGTCCAAAAGGCTTTAAATGGCCTATCGGCAGAGCAGGCAAAACAGGTTGTCATCGCTTATGAACCTATTTGGGCTATTGGAACAGGCAAATCTTCTACTTCTAAGGATGCAAATGAGGTATGTGCTCATATACGTTCTGTTGTTTCAGCGCAATTCTCAGGAGAGGTTGCCGATGCCATCCGTATTCAGTACGGCGGCAGTGTGAAGCCGGAAAATATTAAGGAATATATGTCAGAATCAGACATCGATGGCGCCTTAGTTGGCGGAGCAAGTCTAGAACCAGCATCTTTCCTTCAATTGTTGGAGGGTGGAAAGAATGAGTAAAGCACCTGTTGCGTTAATTATTTTAGATGGTTTTGGCTGTCGTGATGAGCAAAAAGGGAATGCTGTTGCTCAAGCTAAGAAACCAAACTTTGACCGTTATTGGAAGCAATTCCCGCACAATCATTTAGGTGCAAGCGGCGAATCAGTCGGTCTTCCTGATGGTCAAATGGGAAATTCAGAAGTAGGCCATATGAATATTGGTGCAGGACGAGTCGTTTATCAAAGTCTTACAAAAGTAAATATTGCCATCCGTGAAGGTGAATTTGAAAAAAATCAAACCTTTCTTGATGCAGTAAACCATGTGAAGCAGCATGATTCTGCGCTTCATTTATTCGGCTTGCTTTCTGATGGCGGCGTACACAGTCATATTACACATATGTATGCATTATTACGTCTAGCAGCTGAACATGGTTTGAAAAAGGTCTATGTTCACGGGTTTTTAGATGGACGTGATGTTGGCCCGCAAACAGCTGAGATTTATATTAAAGAAACGCTTGAAAAAATGCAGGAATATGGTGTTGGAGAATTTGCTACTATCTCTGGCCGCTATTATTCAATGGACCGTGATAAACGCTGGGAACGCGTGGAGAAATGCTATCGAGCTATGGTCTATGGTGAAGGGCCATCATATAACGATCCATTACAAGTCGTAAAAGACAGCTACGAAAACGGTATTTATGATGAATTCGTGCTCCCTTCTGTTATTACAAAGGAAAATGGAGAGCCGGTTGCAACTATCCAAAATAATGACGCGGTTATTTTCTATAATTTCCGTCCGGATCGTGCGATTCAAATTTCAAATACATTTACGAATGATGATTTCCGTCCATTTGAACGCGGACCAAAGCACCCAAGTCCGTTGCATTTCGTTTGTTTAACCCATTTCAGCGAGTCGGTTGACGGTTATGTAGCCTTCAAACCAACTAACCTGGATAATACGCTTGGGGAAGTTTTATCGCAAAATAATTTAACTCAGCTGCGTATTGCCGAAACTGAGAAATATCCGCATGTGACGTTCTTCTTAAGCGGAGGACGTGAGAATCCATTCCCTGGTGAGGAACGCATATTAATTAATTCACCAAAGGTTGCTACATATGATTTACAGCCGGAAATGAGTGCCTACGAAGTAACAGATGCTCTGTTAAAAGAAATCGAAGCAGATAAATTTGATGCGATTATTTTAAACTTTGCTAACCCTGATATGGTAGGTCATTCCGGCATGCTCGAACCAACAATTAAAGCGGTTGAAACTGTTGATGAGTGTTTAGGAAAAGTGGTTGATGCGATTATTGCCAAAGGCGGGTATGCCATCATCACAGCCGACCACGGTAATGCGGATGAAGTCATCACTCTTGAAGATAAACCAATGACCGCTCATACAACGAATCCGGTTCCGGTTATCGTGACAAAAGAAGGCGTAACCATCCGTGAAGGCGGTATTTTAGCTGATCTCGCTCCAACAATGCTTGACCTTCTAGGTGTAGAGCAACCAGCTGAAATGACTGGAAAAACTATTATTCAATCCTAAGATTTGGGTGTCAGGTACCGCTAAATGATGGACTGACACCTGAAATGGGAACTAAAAGCTGATGATAGTGCCCGAAAGTGGACTCCTGAACTGCCAGTGGGAACTAAAAGCTGATGATAGTGCTCGAAAGTGGATTCATGAGCTGCAAACGGGAACTAAAACAAGATAATAGTGCTTAAAAATGTTTTCATTCAATGCAAATGGGAACTAAAAAGCGTACATAATAGAAAGAGCCGTTTTTTATCCCAGTTATAGTTACGTTGATTAAAATCTAAAATAAAAGACAATTTTAAAGGAGAGATTTTCTATGCCATATATCCAACATGTTTATGCTCGTGAAGTACTTGATTCCCGTGGTAATCCAACAGTTGAAGTAGAAGTATTAACAGAATCCGGATTTTTCGGACGTGCATTAGTGCCTTCTGGTGCTTCAACTGGTGAATACGAAGCAGTTGAACTACGCGATGGAGACAAATCTCGTTACCTTGGTAAAGGTGTTTTGAAAGCAGTAGAAAATGTAAATGAAGTAATCGCTGAAGAAATTATCGGTATGGACGTTACTGACCAAGTTGGTATTGACCGTGCGATGATTGAATTAGACGGAACTGAAAATAAAGGAAAATTAGGTGCAAATGCAATCCTTGGTGTATCTATGGCCGTTGCCCATGCAGCAGCTGAATCAGTAGGTCTTCCTTTATACCGTTATTTTGGCGGAGTAAATGCGAAACAGCTTCCAACACCAATGATGAACATCATTAACGGCGGTTCACATGCTGATAACAACGTAGACTTCCAAGAGTTTATGATTCTTCCTGTTGGAGCTCCTACTTTTAAAGAATCAATCCGTATGGGTGCAGAAGTATTCCATTCTTTGAAGAAGGTTCTTTCTGGTAAAGGCTTAAATACGGCTGTTGGTGACGAAGGCGGATTTGCTCCAAACCTTGGTTCTAACCGTGAAGCATTAGAAGTAATCATTGAAGCAATCAAAGCTGCAGGCTATGAGCCAGGAAAAGATATTGCATTAGGAATGGACGTTGCTTCTTCTGAGTTCTTTAACAAAGAAACAGGTAAATATGATCTTGCTGGTGAAGGCCGTACAGGTTTATCTTCTGAAGAAATGGTTTCCTTCTACGAAGAACTTTGCAATGAATTCCCTATCATCTCTATTGAAGATGGTTTAGATGAAAACGACTGGGAAGGCCACAAACTTTTAACAGATCGTCTTGGCAAAAAAGTTCAGCTTGTTGGGGATGACCTATTTGTAACAAATACAAAGAAATTAGCTGAAGGTATTGAAAAAGGCGTAGGTAACTCTATCCTAATCAAAGTAAACCAAATCGGTACGTTAACAGAAACATTTGATGCGATTGAAATGGCGAAGCGTGCTGGCTACACAGCTGTTGTATCTCACCGCTCTGGTGAAACAGAAGATGCAACAATTGCAGACATTGCTGTTGCAACAAACGCTGGTCAAATCAAAACAGGTTCTATGTCTCGTACAGACCGTATCGCAAAATACAACCAATTACTTCGCATCGAAGACGAGCTTGGCGAGCAAGCAGTATATGCTGGCATCAAGTCTTTCTATAATTTAAAGAAGTAATAAAATAAACAAGATTTACGGCTGAAGTGTGTCGTACAAGGCACTATTTGAGGGGCTGAATTGAGCAATACGATAACATGAATTAAGTCGTACCGTTTATGGCTTTTAACCTCCTATTTATATGTGGTAGTAATCCACGATAAGTAGGAGGTTTTTTTGTATGCTCCCATGCATTTGATGTTGAAGAAAAGTATAATTAGACTAGGAAAGGACGAAAGAACACTATAATAAAGGGAAAATTGAATTGATAATAAAAAATATTTTTAAGCTTTTTATTATGAGGAGGTGTTACTTTGACAACGGGAATCCAATCAACAAACTCTAGTATGTACACAAGTGGAGACATGGCAAATACCCAATCCAGTAATGGAGAAAAAACCAAATATGATGTAAAAGTAATGGAAATCCTACGATCAAGTTTGGGAGTAGATAACCATTCAACAGAGTTAGATAATCAAATCCATACGATGAAACGAGTAGAAGTTATGGATAACTTTCTTAAAATATTTGGGGGTAAATTAATGGGCCGTGAAGTTCGTGAAGCGGTACAGATGATCTTTGGAATTGATTTAGAAAAAATTTCAGCAAATAACTATGGAAATAAATTAAGCAGTTATGATTCTGAGATTATAGAGGCTCTTCGGTTATCCCTAAACCTTACTCCTGATTCTCCTAAAGTTAAGTCAGTCATTATGAACTTATCAAAAGTAGAAGTTATGGATAGATTTATGGAGATTTATGATTTTGCTCTAACAGGACCAGAATGCCGAGTATTAATCAACCAAATCTTCGGTGTAAACCTTGATGGTCTTTCTAGATTGGAACATAAACAATTATCTATTTATTCTAAAGGAGCTTGGGTCCTGCAAAATGATGAGGACTTATTTTTCGTTTCATCCAGTTTTGATGATGCATCCTTATACGTCGATACAACAACATATTATAAAGAATTAATAGGTACAGATGAGCTCCCGGCTACTTTAGAGGAAAACTTAATTCAGTTAGGATTTACATATGATGAGTCTGCAGGATACTATACGTACACCAATTCTATTGGGGAATCTGTACCTGACACCTTTAAAACACAAACAATTGGGGCAGTTATTCAGGCTATCCAAGAAATAAATGCAAATCTATAAAATGTGTTGGAGCAAGAGAGAAATTTCTTGTTTTTTTATTCTACAGAAAAAATGTGCTTTCGACATATACGGTTTGTCCAATCTATGAGAACCCTATCAACATAAAGTATTAATGCGAATGATATTTATGGTTGAAGGGGGAGGATTCTTAATGAGTTATATGGGATTTCGTCAAGGCGAAGTAATGGGTGCACAAGATAATGATAATAGACACAGATGTAAAGGCTGTGCGTGTGAACAATTAGCTGAACTGCAAACTGGAACAACTGTTGATGTATTTTTACCTGGTTTAGCAACGCCATTAACTGGATTAACATTTGTTAATTTTGATGAAGATACTTGTTGTGCTTTCTTTTCGCAAACTGGTGTTGCTGCATCACTAGTTATTGATTGTGAAAACATTCTAGCTCTTCGAATTTTTCCTTAATTGAAGGGCTAAATAGCAGGACTAAATGAATTTAGTCCTGCTATTTTTTATGAAAAGCATTGCAAGTCATATTTACAATTTCGTGAAATTATTTGGTTTTCTATTGGATAGTATGATAAAATAGAAATATTGTAAAAGGGCGTTTCAGGAGGTTTCTAACATGCTTCATACTATTTTAATTACGTTACTTGTAATTGTATCCATTGCGCTAATTGTTGTCGTTCTTCTTCAATCAGGAAAAAGCGCTGGTTTATCAGGAGCGATTTCCGGCGGAGCCGAGCAATTATTTGGTAAACAAAAAGCTCGCGGACTTGACCTAGTCCTTCAGCGATTAACGATTGTATTATCAGTATTATTCTTTCTGTTAGCTATTGCTGTTGCTTATTTTGGTCTATAATACAACAAAAGCCTGGCCGTACGATATGGTCAGGTTTTTTTGTATGAAAACAGAATGATGGCATGTTCCGAATTCATCTGTTAAAACTATAAATGCCTAGATTATGAATAGAGAGGTTTACTATATGAAAATTGTTGCGCCAAAACCATTTACGTTTGGAAACGGGAAGAGAGCGGTTCTATTATTGCATGGCTTTACGGGAAATACTGCTGATGTTCGTATGCTTGGCCGCTTCCTCGAAAAGAAAGGCTACACATGTCATGCACCCCTATATAAAGGACATGGAGTTCCGCCGGAAGAACTTGTACATACCGGACCGGAAGATTGGTGGCAGGATGTGATGAATGGGTATGAGTTTTTACAAAAGCAGGGTCATCAGGAAATTGCTGTAGCCGGGCTGTCACTTGGCGGGGTATTTTCCTTAAAATTGGGATACACTGTACCTATAAAGGGAATTGTGCCAATGTGCGCACCCGCCTATATAAAAAGCGAAGAAGTCATGTATGAAGGAATCCTTGCTTTTGCCCGCGAATATAAAAGACTAGAAGGGAAAACGGAAGAGCAGGTTGAGCAAGAAATGGTGGAGTTTCAAAAGACACCAATGAAAACCCTCAAAGCTCTGCAAAATTTAATTGCCGATGTCCGAGATCATATTGATATGGTTTATGCGCCACTTTTTGTTGTCCAAGGTCGTCATGATCACATGATTAATCCGGATAGTGCAAATATCATTTACAATCAGGCAGAATCCGTGCAAAAAGAGTTAAAATGGTATGAAGAATCCGGCCATGCGATTACATTGGATAAAGAAAAGGAACAGCTCCATGAAGACATCTATCAGTTCTTAGAAGGACTGGACTGGGAAGAATAAACGAATGGGATGAGTATTTTTTATAGAAAATGATTCTCTAAAAGGAGGGAAATAGATGGATGCTACTATAAAACCACATGTTGATCGATTATTACATTATATGAAAGATGAGGCCTATAAGCCTTTAACGGTTCAAGAGTTAGAGGGAGCATTGGGCGTAGACGATTCTGCCACATTTAAAGACTTTGTAAAAGCCCTGGTTTATATGGAAGAAAAGGGGATAGTCGTTCGAACGAGAAGCAACCGCTACGGTTTACCGGAGAAAATGAACCTGATTCGTGGAAAACTTACTGGACATGCGAAAGGATTTGCTTTTGTTATTCCGGAAGAGCCGGGAATGGATGATATTTTTATTCCGCCCAATGAAACCAATAATGCCCTGCATGGCGATACGGTTCTTGCCCGTGTATCATCAGAGACTTCAGGTCAGCGCCGGGAAGGAACGGTTGTCAGAATCCTAGAAAGAGGGGTCCAGACAGTTGTTGGAACATACACAGAGAGTAAAAACTTCGGCTTTGTCATTCCGGATGAAAAAAAATTCGCTGGAGATATTTTTATTCCAAAACAAGCTTCGAACGGGGCTGTAGAAGGCCATAAAGTCGTTGTCAAACTGACCGTTTACCCTGAAGGTCGGATGAGTGCAGAAGGAGAAGTTATTGAAATTCTTGGTCATAAAAATGATCCGGGAGTGGATATTCTTTCTGTCATTCATAAGCATGGGCTGCCTGGTGAGTTTCCGGAAGATGTGCTGCAGCAGGCACATGATACGCCGGATTCAATAGACGAAGAGGAAATTAAAAACCGCCGCGATTTACGTAATGAAACGATTGTTACGATTGACGGTGCAGATGCAAAAGATTTGGATGATGCCGTAACGGTTACAAAGCTCGACAATGGAAATTACAAGCTTGGCGTACATATTGCGGATGTCAGCTATTACGTGACAGAAGAATCGCCGATTGACCGTGAAGCGGCTGATAGAGGGACAAGTGTTTATTTGGTAGACCGTGTGATTCCAATGATTCCACACCGCTTATCGAATGGAATCTGTTCTTTAAATCCTAAGGTGGACCGATTGACTCTTTCCTGTGAAATGGAAATTGATGAAGATGGTACGGTTGTAAAGCATGACATTTTCCAAAGTGTTATTAAGACAACCGAAAGAATGACTTATTCTGATGTGAATAAAATTTTAGTGGATGAGGACGAGGAATTAATCAAACGTTATGAATCGCTTGTTCCAATGTTTCGCCTCATGCATGAACTAGCGAAAATTTTAAATGCAAAAAGACAGCATCGCGGGGCCATTGACTTTGATTTTAAAGAAGCGAAGGTGCTTGTAGATGAAGATGGCAAACCATCAGATGTTGTGCTTCGTGAGCGCTCTGTCGGAGAACGTTTGATAGAGGAATTTATGCTTGCAGCGAATGAAACCATCGCGGAGCATTTCCACTGGATGGATATACCGTTCATTTACCGAATTCACGAGGATCCAAAAGAAGACAAGTTGCGCCGATTCTTTGAGTTCATTACAAACTTTGGTTATATCGTAAAGGGAACCGCGAACTCTGTCCATCCACGGGCATTGCAGGAAATCATTGAGGAAGTACAGGGTAAGCCAGAGGAAATGGTCATTTCAACGGTCATGCTTCGCTCCATGCAGCAGGCTAAATACGATCCTGACAGCCTTGGTCACTTTGGGTTATCAACAGAGTACTACACGCATTTCACCTCTCCGATTCGGCGTTATCCGGATTTAATTGTTCATCGATTAATCCGTACGTATCTAATTGAGGGAAAAGTAGATCAGGCAACAAGAGAGAAATGGGATGCACGCCTGCCTGATATTGCCGAGCATTCTTCAAAAATGGAGCGCCGGGCCGTTGATGCTGAGCGTGAAACGGATGAGTTGAAGAAAGCTGAATATATGGAAGATAAAATTGGGGAGGAATATGACGGTATTATTAGCTCTGTAACCAATTTCGGCATGTTTGTCGAGCTTCCAAATACGATTGAAGGACTTATCCATGTCAGCTACATGACAGACGATTATTATCGTTTTGATGAACGTCATTTTGCGATGATTGGCGAGCGTACCGGGAATGTATTCCGCATTGGCGATGAAATTACGGTTCGGGTCATTAACGTGAATAAAGATGAACGCTCGATTGACTTTGAAATCGTCGGCATGAAGGGCACGCGCAGACGTGATCCAGGTGAAGGCGGTCGTGTCTTTAAAACAGGCAGTTCTGACCGTAAGCCCCGGAAAGGCAAAGAGGGCGGTGAAGGCAGCGGCCGAAGCAGAAGCCGTAATGGAAGAGGCAAGGAAGCTAACGCCAGCAAGCCGCCGGCAAAGAAGAAAAATAGAAATAAAAAGTTCTTCGAAAATGCACCGAAGGCAAAACGGAAGAAGAAGCGTTAAGCAAGTAAAGCGTTAAACCGCTGGGGGACAGTCCCCCAGCGATTTAACGTATTAAATTAAGGTTGGTTCTGATTTGTTCGGAGCGTTATTTTTTGTTAAAATAGAGCAAAGAAAGTGGGGAAAAGCTCTATGCCAAAAGGTGAAGGTAAGGTTATTGCGCAAAACAAAAAAGCGTACCATGACTATTTTATTGAAGAAACATATGAAGCAGGACTTGTCTTGCAGGGCACTGAAATAAAGGCGCTCCGTGCCGGCCGGGCGAATTTGAAGGATTCCTATGCAAAGATTTTGAACGGAGAAGTGTTCTTGATTGGCATGCATATCAGTCCATATGAACAAGGAAACCGCTACAATCATGATCCAGAGAGAACAAGAAAGCTTTTGCTTCATCGCAAGCAAATTAACAAGCTGATTGGTGAAACGAAAGAAGTTGGCTATTCATTAGTTCCCTTAAAGATTTATTTGAAAAACGGCTATGCAAAAATATTAATTGGTTTAGCAAGAGGGAAAAAGAAATTCGATAAACGCGAAGACTTGAAGAAAAAAGAAGCAAAGCGTGATATTGAACGGGCATTCCGTGAAAGACAGAAGCTGTAAAGGGCAGGTTGTTCTAAACGTAATCAACTATTTCGTTTGGTTTCCAATCAAACCAGTAACTTACAATTGAAATTAGATTCAATTATGTTATAATAAATGATGTCAGCAGGAGCTGATACAAAATCTTTGCTCGACCTTTGAGCATTCCTAACGTCAGCGCACTTTAGCGCGAATCAATGTGATAATGATTCATTTATCAGTTGATTTTCTCATATGGGGACGCTACGGATTCGACAGGGGTAGTTCGAGCTTAGGTTGCGAGTCGAGGGGATCGGCCTCGTTAAAACGTCAAAGCCTATAACTGGCAAACAACAAAATTCTTTCGCTTTAGCTGCTTAATAAGCGCTTAGCGGTTCCTCCCTCCATTGCCCATGTGGTAGGGTAAGGGACTCAACTTTAGTGGGCTACGCCGGATTCCACCGTCTGAGGATGAAGGAAGAGAACAATCAGACTAGCTAGCCCGGACGCCCGTCGATAGGCATATGGTGCGGCGAAACGCAAATATATCGACTACACTCGTAGAAGCTTAAGTGACGATATCTTTGGACGTGGGTTCGACTCCCACCGTCTCCACCATACATAACGATGTTGGTGGTTTATACTTAATAATAAACGGACTTGCCGAAGTGGCAGGTCCGTTTTTGCATATCACGGTAGTTTGATAACGAATTTGGCTGTGGATTTTTTGAAAATTCCTTTTTGGACACCAAACTTAAGAGATTTCTTACAAATGCATTCTTCAGCTGCCGCAACAAGAATTTTTCAGAAACTTATGTTTAAATATACCGGAACAAGGAAGAACCGTGTCTATACGATTTCTTCCCTCGACGAATTCGAATTCCACTTCAAACAAAAAAGCTGAACCAAGATGCCCCCGGCTTTTTCATTAAGTATCGCGCATTATTGAATAACCCCAGTTTCTGTAATTACCACATCGGATGTTACCTTTACTTTAAGATTCTTATACTCTGTATTTCTCCACTTATTAATATCAAAATTTTTCGTCTGGGTTTTTACATAACGACCTAATCCGATGGGATCAAGTTCTTTTTCTTTAAACCTTTCAATCATACTAAGACATTCCTTATTTATATCTTCTTCAAATTGTTTTTCCAACTTAGTAATCATTTTGGATGTCAAATTATTCCCAGTAAATTCATTAATAATACCCTTCACTTTTATGTGAATGCTAATTTCCTCTGGATTTCGTTTGGTCAGCTCAAACTTATGACTTGAGCGAATGCTTCGTATGGCGGCATCACCCTCCTCAATACTGACTTGATGCATTCCTTCACTAAATCGGTCCACAAGGAGTTTAAAGGAGAACATCTTTTCAGGTGGAATCACATCAATAACCTTTCCTTGACTAAAGAGGGCAATTCCGGTAATTTCAATTTTCTTCTTCGACGTCTGCTTCAACTGGGGCAGAAAAGGGGTTTTTCCTTCCTGGTAAAAATCAGCCAGAAATAGATGAAGGTTTGATCTTGGAATTTCCTCTTGCTTGATATTATGTTCAAGTAAATTCGCTAAAAAGGTCCCATTTCCCCTTATTCCATATTCGCCCTCTAATAATGATTTGGCTTCGCCGTCAATCACCGCCAAGTAGAGCCCTGCACCAACACCGGGATCCCGTTGGAAAGCATCGATTAATTCAAGAATTCCTTCTTTCTTTGCGATATCCTTACCAAATAAGACGACCTCAAGGCTTCCTGTCACGATGGGATCTGATGTTTGCTTTTGAATTTCTTGTAAAAAGGACTTTTTAATTTTCGCCTCTGCCGAAAAGGTTTGGTTCTTTGGCGGGGCATCCTTAAGGTAGAGCGGGAATGTGACTGTTCCAAGTATCTTCCCATTTTCGGAAAGGTCAAAGCCGATGCCTTCAATTAAACTAATATCATCCAATACTTCTTTCTCGACACACCCGCTAAGTAGTAACAGGAGACTCAAGTACCCTATCCATTTATGAAGGGGTTTCACTTTTTTTCACCTTCCTTGCCAATAGCGTGGCGAAAAATAAAAAGGGTAAATAGATAAAATTGATATAAAATCCAATTCGCCCTGTTAAATCTGATAACATGTTTTGTGTCTCTCCAGTGATAATCAGGCTTATGGATGCCAGACAAACGATTGCCAAAGCTGGAACGGATGTCTTTTGCCGAATAGAGAAAATTTGCTTGACTAGCCAGCTCGCACACCAAAGAGCAAGGCAAACATTTGGTAGAATAATCAAACACCAATTGGCAATCCCAATATATTCAAACCGTTCCACAAAAGGCATTTTAATAATTTTCCATATAGTCAAGAGAGGCCATGTGTATTTTTGCAGCTGATTTTCTGAAAAATAGGCAAAGGTAAAGATGGCTACATAGAGATTAATGAGTGTGGTGTATATATTGGAAAAAAAAGCCCATTTTCTTGACTTTTCAGGACTCTTAATAAAAGGATAAATAAATAATAATGTTTCAAACCCAATTACCGTTAAAGACATGCTCTGTGCACTCTTCATTACTTCCGTTAAGGAGTGATCAAACATCGGAAGTAGATTCGTAAAGCTGGCATATGGAATTGTAAGCAAAAAGGTTATAACAATATAAAAGGGCAAGACGACTGAAAAAAAAGCAATCCCTGTTATGGTTCTAATACCGCCATTGACGATATAGATGACCAAGATAAAAAAGACAAGGGCAAACCAAAATATACTGAGATCTGGAAACATCCATACATGAACAATTTCAATAAAGCCTCTTAGTACGGTAACGATTAACAAACAGAAGTAAAGGATAAAAATGGAGCAGACCATTTTACTTAGTTTTTTACCAAAGATATACGTATGAACGGCTATAATATCTCCATCAGCAATGGTTGTCATTTTATAAATCATCCACATCAGAATATGAATAATAATCCCGACGAGGATAATGGACATCCAAGAATCATAGCCGGCATGCCTGGCAATAATTCTTGTAAAGCCAAGAATACCTATACCGGTTTGCATGGAATGAATAATAAAGAATACAAGAAAAGGGGCTACCTTTCTATTTTCCGGAATGGTTACTTTCATGAATGTACCTCTAATCTTCGATATCTTTTTTCTCGTTCTTTACAGTTTTCTCAGGGAAACGATTTGGCTGCTGCGTTCGTAAGAAGAATGGTCGGTTGCTTTGTTTATGAAAAGGCAATCGAATCAAGGAGTCCTTAAAATCCTGTTTTCTTAACGGATAAATTGGCTCTAAAAATGGCCTTCCTAGTGATGTTAAACGAATAAGATGGGTTAGTAAAAAACAAAAACAAATGACAATTCCGAGTAACCCCCATAGCTCGGCAAAAAGCAAAAAGGGAAAACGCAGCAAACGAATGGTGTTACCCATTTTATAGACAGGCGTTGTAAAAGAAGCCAATGCAGCAAGGGCCACAAAAATCAATAAGACATTGCTTGTCAGTCCGGCCTCAACACTAGCGGTTCCGATAACAATACCGCCCACGATACCAATGGTCTGCCCGACCTTTGTTGGAAGCCGGGCTCCTGCTTCCCGTAAGAGTTCAATCGTTAATTCAAGAAATAATGCCTCAAGAATCGGGGGAAAGGGAATGGCTCTTCTTGAAGCCACTAACGCACTTAATAAATCCTGCGGTATTAATTCATAATGATACGAAAGTGTTGCAACATAGACTGGCGTAACCAAAATCGAAAAGGCAACCGCAAATAAACGAATTAAGCGAAAAAATGATGAAAGAACCCAATTTAAATAGTAATCCTCAAATGAACTAAAAAACTCAACCAATGTAGTAGGAGCAATTAAAGCATGAGGTGAACCGTTTACTAGTACGGCTACTTTCCCCTCGGCTAGTATGGCAGCAACGCGGTCAGGTCTTTCTGTGTCAAGAAGCTGTGGAAAGGGTGAATTATGGTTGTCTGAAATCATTTGAACAATATAAGAGCTATCGGTGATTTCATCAAATTCAATGCTTTTGATACGTTGTCTAATTGTATTCACATTTTCTTTATTAGTAATACCATCTAAATAAAGAATAGCTACTCTTGTTTTAGAAAGAGATCCGACTGTCTGCTCTTCGATAATTAATTCTTTTATTGGAATTCTTTTACGCAGTAAACTTAAGTTTTGGTCAATAGATTCAACAAAGGATTCTTTCGGCCCAATTACGCTAAATTCAACCTCAGGCGGTGTGATGCTTCGTGCCGTATCTTTTACGGCTGCAAAAAGGCAGAATTTATTTGCTTCCCCGTGTATGGTCAACAGCACGTTTCCGTTCAACAGTTTTTCTTCAATTGCGCAAGGGTCTGTTGAAATCTGTACATCAGGCAAGGGCAGAAGCTGCTTTGCATCCTCTAATTTATAAAATTCTCTCTCTAATAAATAGGGGAGAGCACATTCGCGAATCGTTTTTTCTTCCACAAGAGTAGACAGAAACGTTAAGGAAAAAGAAATTTTTGTTTTTTCATTTGTAAATTCAAAAGAATTAAAATCATGCGATTTCGCAAAAATTTCCTTTACCGTTTCCCTCTCTTTGTTTTTATTTTTAAAAAGATTAAACACGATTGGTATCTCCTTAGTAGTTGATTCTATGGCTTATTGTTACCTGAATTGGAAAGTTTATGAGTTTATTAAAGAAACAAAACTTTATGACAAACTAAAAAAGCCGAATCACGGGAAATTCCCTATAATCCAGCTTTCCAATCTCTATTAATCCAGCTTATTAAATTGGCATAGGAATTTTTTTTTCTATCATGTACGGGTAGTAAACATGGTTTTTACGCTAGATATTTGACTCATCCGTGTGAAAAGTCCTTTTCACACGCCTTTCAGCTCCGCTGTAAGGTTGCGATATGGTCATGAAACGGGAGGAGAAAACTCGTTTTCTCCTCCCGTTTCATGACCATATCGCTTAGATGAGTCAAATATTTACTAGTATGTGTCGAAATATTAAAAAGGACATATATAGGCATTCAATTTAAGTGCCTATTGAACTTGAAATTAATATGTCAAGCTTCCGGCAACAACCAATCCAACCGTGATTCCGGCAGCGAATAAACTGAAACCGACTGCCATATTGCCTTCTTCCACTTTTTTCGCCAGGTTTGTTCCAGGTGTTAATACATATTCAATAATTAAATAAACAACAATCTGTGTGATAATTCCAATTAATCCCCAAATAAGGGCATCGAGAAGATTGACGCTTCCTCCCCAAACTGTGTACAGGGTAATAGCCAAACCGATGACTTTTCCCCACAGTTTTAAGGCAACGGCTGTATTGCCTGCCTTGATTAATTGCCATTCAGAAAATTTTGTTGTAAAGGCAAAGGCAATTATACCGATGATAATTAGACCTAGGCCTGTTCCAACATGTGCTAGAAAGTTTAAAAAACTATCTGATGAAATAAATTCCATTACTGTTTCTCCTCCTTGTTTTCAATGCCTACTGGTAGAAAGTAGGCTTCATTGTCTGTAATTTGTCTCCCGGCACGGATACCCATGGCACTTGCTTGACCGTTAATATAGAAACATCCGTACATATAATGGACGTTCTTTTTGCCTTGTTCGGTTTGAACCATGGTTTCAGGAAGTCTGATGAATTGTTGATAAACAGGTAATGAATCCCGATAGGTTTTATGAGCGTCTTCGTCCACTTTTTCTCCGCTGCCGGTAAATATTTCAACGGTGTCTCCTTCACGTCCAAAAGAAGGTTTTTTCACATAGGAGACTCCCTGTTCATGAAAATAATCTTCATCTAAATAGGTTGGTAAAAAGTAAGTATGAATCCAAATATGTTCTTCCTCTGTAAAAAAGGAATGTTTTTCTTCATGTAATCCCCAAATGAGTGCCATTACTGCTTTAGATTGCAGTAAAAAGGCAGAGGGAGGATTGATGATAGCTAATTCTTTGTCTTCTACTAACTTCATTAAGAGCTGGCCGACTTTTTCTCTTGTTTCAGGATCCTCATCATCTACGAGATGTTCAATCGGATAGGTCTGCCGGTAAAGAACATCAATTTTTTCGCCTTGGTCGTCATAAAGACCTCTTTCAAGAAGGACTTTCCCGTTTTCCATCACAGGTTCAGCTACAAGGCGAAGCTGACTTAGACTCAAATATTGGCTTTTTAGACCAAATAGCTCCTGTAAGTATGTCGTTGTTAAACGGTCTTCCTCATGATCATCATGTGAAGCGAAGACAATGTTTGGGAGTTTTCTTTTTCTGAGTGAAAGAAAAGCTGTTTTCACTGCTAGTTGTACGGCATCGCGAAGCTGTTCTTCGCAGCTGCGATTTGGATTAATTAATCCGAAGGCTCTGCATACTTCACCATTAACCGCAAAGGTTTCTTTGATAAAAGTAGGTGTATCGGAGTTGACCTCAAGAAGTTTTATTTCCTCATCTGTAACGACTAAATCAAAGCGTGCAATCACACTTTCAAAGGGCAGGGTCTGCCGTTTGATAAAGGAAAGGGAGGCTTCTGGAAATCCAAGCTGCAGCAGTGTTTCTTCATCTAATTGCCGTAGGAGCGGCGCTGTTTTAAACAAAATATGTCCGATTCGTTCTGCTGTTTGTCTAATGGTTTTAATTTTCGTTGGTGATTCTTTTTTTATATCCCATAAAGCATATTCTTTATCGAATAGGTCATACCAGAATCCTTTAATTTCTTTAAAAAAGTGCTGTCTTTCCTGACGAAACGTATTCATGTTTATCCCCCGAAACCGCCTTTTGATCCGCTGCCAATCCCTGATTTGTATGAGCTTTGGTATGATTTATAGCTCGGACTGCTTTTAAGTGACGATTTGCTTGAATAAAAGGAGCCGCTATGATAGTATCTGCCGCCATAGTAGGAGTCATCATCATCACAGTAGTAGGTTCCTGTTTCGCTGTCCCAGTCCCAATCATCACAATCGTATCCCGTCGGCTCTGGCGGACGATCCTCCCCGCAGGCTGTTAAAGAGGTAACAAGTGCAGCAGTAATGACACCCTTCATCATGTTCTTTGTCTTTTTCAATCTTAATCCCCTCTCTTTATTCTGTAATGGCATATCCTGTTGGTGTGACATACAAAACAAATGCTTTACGGTCCTCATCAATCTCGGCAGAATCCCGTTCCCATTCTTTCTGATGATGGTAGGTATAGACGCTGCCAATCGTACTTAACACATCCAAATGATTTGTCAAATATTCAGAGGTAATAAGTGGATGGCCTTTGATGGCATTTAATTCTCGAACCTCAAGTAGAATGCCATCCTGTGATAACATCTCTGGTTCAAGTGGACCTTCCTCTACTTTTTCTACATAAATAATAAAGAGATGATCCTCGATAGCAGAGGACAGCTGTTTGTAAGTAATGCCGTCTTTAACAAAAAACTCACATTCTCGTCTTGCTAAAATTTGTTCAAGTTCAATCTCCGGGTAATGATAAATGGGGATGAAATGGTCATTCCCTTTGCGGAGTCGGTATTCCAAAATAGCGTTGCGAAATTTCATAACCCACACCCTTTTGTCTAGTTTCACATAATAGGTACGCTTAATTATAAGAAAAGTTTCGGAGAATTTGTCGAAAAAATCATAATTTACTATTTTTCATACGAATAGACTAGGAGAATATGTTCAAGGATAACCAAAATAAAAAACCCGATTTCATTGAAATCGGGAATTTAGATATTTTTACTTCTATTCAAGAAACTTTTGTAATTTCTCTGTTAAAATGTAAAATTGTTCTTTGTTTCTGCTGCTCAACGATAAGTCGATTTCCTTTAGTATTTGCTCTTTCTGGAAATCGCGCAGCGCCTTGTCTAACACCATTTCAGCAAATAGTGAATCATCAATTACCTCAGTTTGTTGGGGTGCGTTTAGAGAGTACTTATTCATTGGAAATCAACTCCTTAACCTTTTTTCAATTATATCAATAAATTTCAGATAATTCAAACATTTTTTTTAGTAATTGGCTTTGTTTATTAACATTGTTCATTTTTGACTCATCTAAAGCTGTATGGCTAGGAAGTGACAGGAGAAAATGCATTTTCTCCTGTCACTTCCTAACCATACAACAACCTTTCAGTATTGCTGAAAGGCGTGAGAAATGGACATTTCTCACGGATGAGTCAAAAATCAGGTTTATTAACATTGCTTGCTAACAAAGCTTAGTAATTAAATAATTCATATTTCTTTTTTATTAGGTACGTGTTGATATTTCAGTAAATAGGTTTGTTCATCATTCAAAATGGTACAAAGTTACGTATACATGCAGTATATCTAACCATTTTGGAGGATGAATAAGGAGGATAATAATGAGTAAAAGTAAAAATAAACATCCAAAAGAGGATGACAAGCATCCAAAGTCATGTTTTAATCAAGAATTTTTCCATTCACTTGAAGGAAAGGATGTAAAAATCTATCGCGGGGGACCGGAGGCAAGACACGGAGTAGTGGTAGATGTCCAATCAGATTATGTGGCACTTGCTGCAAAAGATTCAGTCATCTATTACCAAGCAAAGCATATCAAAAGTGTTAGCCAGCCTACAAAACCAAAGCCGCCTCATCATGAAGAGAAACAGAAGGAAAAAGGAAAAGTTCGCTTTTTATCAGCAAAAAATTTTCATAAGCTGTTAAAGAAAATGGAACAGCAGGTTATTCAATTAAACCAAGGGGGACCTGAGTCCATTCATGGTATGCTGTTATCAGTCAAACATGATTTTTTAATGATGTTTATAGAAGATGACGGCCTTATTTATGTGAATATCAATCATGTGAAAAGTGTCAGCTCGTCCCGCAAACCTTTTAAAGGCAATAAAGGTAAAATGAAGGAAAAGAAGATGGACGCACATCATTTTGACGAAGTCTTTCGTGGGCTAGAAAATAAATGGGTTTCTATTAATCGCGGAGGTCCTGAGGCAGTAGAAGGAGTTCTTGTTGTGGAAGATGGTGATTATAAGCTTTATCGCAATGAAGAGGTCATCCACGTGAATCCATGCCATGTACGCAGCATCAGCTCAGAACATAAGAAAAAGGATAAAGACAAGGACAAACATGGCCATAAGGATGGAAAAAAAGCCGGTCATGATGGTAAAGACAAAGATAAAGATTGCGATTGCAAGGATTGTAAAAAATGTTGCCGCAAAAGTGGTATGGACAGATTCAGAGATGGTAAGGAAGACAAAGACAAAGACAAAGATAAGGATAAAGACGATTCAAAGTTTTGTAAGCAATCTAAGGATTGGTTTAACAAGAAGTCTGACAGAAGAAACAGCGGTTTTACGAATTTAGGCGATGACGATAATCATAAGAATGATAACGACAAAGATGACAATAAAGATGAAAATAAAGACAGCAAATATGACAGTAAAAATAAATAAAGAAGCTCAAGAAAAAATTCCTTTTCAAAAGAAAAGGAATTTTTTAGGTGCATGATAAACTCTTACATTTTCCTTATTTAATGAATAATCCACTCAATCCAAATATAGAGAGCGATTAGGGTGAAGACGACAGTAATGGGAATAACCTTAATTGTTACCTTTAAGTATTCTTTCCAGGATACTTGCACATGGTGCCGTCTTAATATATGCATCCATATTAAGGTGGCTAATGTTCCAGTTGGCAGTAATAGGGCCCCAATGTCACTTCCGATGATATTGGCCAGATAGATGATTTTTAATGTGATTGGATCCAGTCCCATTTGTGTCAATGATAAGGTACCAATCATTAATGCAGGGTGATTGTTGAAAATATTGGATAACACAGTTAATACAGTCCCCATAATCATACTTGCATGAAAAAGGCTGCTTGAAACCATTGGTTCTAGATAGTCAATGAGCAAACGAGTTAATCCAATATTTTGCAAACCGTACACAATGACATACATGGTAAACGCAAAGATAAAAATGTGCCAGGGTGTCTTTTTCAATAAATCAAGCGGGCTCACTTTTAAATATACCCAGCGCCATAATAGCAGAAGAAGGGAACTTAGAGCAGCGACGAGGGAAACGGATATTTCTAAATAAGCTGCAACAAATAAGGAAATTCGGACAAGAAATACATAGCCGATAACAGCAAGCATGAGGAAATTGTTAGGTTGTCCAGTATTTTCTAAGGTAGAATGCTTAGGAGCAACTTCGGTGATTGGTGCTATGGAAACGGGTAAAGTGTTTCGAAAAATGGAATAGAGAAGGAAGGAGAGAAGGAGTAATCCTAAGGTACCTGGAACAAATATCATGAGTGTGTAGTGGATGAGATCCATTTCAATAATCTCTAAAGAAATTAAGTTTACGATATTGCTAACCCCAATAGGCGCACTTGATGCGGTCGCAATTAAGGCTCCGCTAATTAAATAAGGAAGCTTTTGTTTATCATTCAAGCCTAATTGCTTTAATAATAGAAGTAATATGGGAGTGGTAATGAGAATACTGCCGTCATTGTTCAAAAAAAGGGTCATTAAGAAACACAGAAGGTTTGTTAACCAAAACAGGCGGCGACCCGAACCCTTTGTTGCTTCTAATAACTTATGTGCTACCCATTGAAAAAAACCAATACTCTCCATTGCGATAGCCATAATCATCGTTGCTAGAATGGTAATGGCTGCACCAGTGACTTTCTCCCCGATAACACTAATATCTGCTATCGAAACAGCGCCGCATAAGAAAATCAGAATCGCACCAAGTGTTGTAGGAATGGCTTCGTTTATTCCTCTTGGCCTCCAGAAAATGAAAAGCATTGTTAATAAAAATGAAAAAACAGTAAACCAAAAGGTGAATTGAGTCAATGAAACACCTCCTTTCAGGGGGCCCTATTACAGTAAATATCACTCCTCGATAATCATTAAATCACGTGTCTGCTATAGTATACGTAACTGTTAATAAGTTGTCCTAAACGTTTTCACCAAACGAAAAAGCATCTATTGTTTTATTAATATAAAAGTATAAATGAAATCTTTAATAGAGATGCATTACTGAAAACGTTTTCTTAAATTGGGAATTTTTTTAAAAAATATATTGACATAGGACAAATAAATGTTAGAATTTTAAGTATAAAGAGTAATTGATAATGAATATCACCCAAATGATTTATTTTTTATTTGAATTAAGGTGATAATGAGTATCATTCGTTCATAAATCAGTGAAAGAATTATTTTTTTTTGTTAACATTGATAATGTTTCTCATTAGTGAAATATTTTAGGCTCCAAGTGAGAATTGATTTCATTTGGAGTAGTTTATTATCTTTTGTTGATAATGAATCTCATTATTAATTATTCAGAGCTACATATTCAAGTCACAAGAAGAGAGTAAGGATAACAGATGAAGAAAAGATACCTAGCCATATTACTTGTCCTATTATCATGTATATCGCTGTTCATTGGTGTATCAGGCATTTCACCGTTTGATATTTTCCGAATGACTGAAGAAGAAGCTACCATTTTCTTCTCAGCTCGTATACCGCGTCTTGCTAGTATTATTATCGCGGGTGTGGCCATGAGCATAAGCGGTCTGATTATGCAGCAGCTAAGCCATAATAAATTTGTATCGCCAACAACGGCAGGTACAGAGGATTCAGCCAGATTTGGAATTCTTATCGCAATGATGTTTATTCCTGCTGCGGGTCTTATGGTAAAAATGAGTTTGGCATTCGTCTTCGCCTTACTTGGAACGTTCATTTTCATGAAAATACTAGATAAAGTGAAATTAAAAGATGCTGTATTTATTCCTTTAGTAGGGTTAATGTTTGGTAATATCATAACTTCTATGACTACCTTTTTTGCTTATAAAAATGATTTAATCCAAAACATGACGGCTTGGCTGCAAGGGAATTTTTCCATGACAGTAAAAGGACAGTATGAGCTTATTTATATCAGTATCCCGCTTGTCTTAATTTCTTATCTTTTTGCAAATAAGTTTACGGTTGCCGGAATGGGCGAAGAATTTGCGGTCAATCTCGGCTTAAAATATAAACAAGTTGTCAATATCGGTTTGAGTCTGGTAGCCATGATGTCAGCAGTAGTTATTTTAACCGCAGGGATGATTCCTTTTCTTGGATTGATTATCCCGAATATTGTGTCAATCTATAATGGAGATCATTTACAAAAGAATCTCTCCCACACCGCATTACTTGGTGCCGTATTTATTCTAGCTTGTGATATATTCGGCCGCTTGATTATCTATCCGTATGAAATTCCTATTGGTTTAACAGTTGGCGTGATTGGCAGCGGTGTATTTATCTACTTACTATTGAGGAGAAAGGCGTATGCGTAATTGGACAAAAATCGGAATACTACTTCTTGCAGCAGCCATTCTCATTGCAGTCTTTTTGTTTACTGATGTAAAAGGATCTTGGGATTATGTGCTGTCAAAAAGGACAGAAAAAATAGCAGCTATGGTACTAACCGGCGCAGCTATCGCCTTTTCAACAATCGTCTTTCAAACGATTACCAACAATAAAATTCTCACACCAAGTATCATTGGTCTAGATTCACTTTACATGCTGATTCAAACGGTTTTAATTTTTGCTTTTGGAACAATGAATTCGTTAATGGGTAAAAATGTGAACTTCTTTATATCCATTGCCCTTATGGGTGTGTTTGTCGGAATTCTCTATAAAATTATTTTTAAAAGGGAAGGCAATAATCTTTATTTTCTCTTACTGATTGGAATTATCTTTGGTACCTTTTTTCAAAGTATTACGTCCTTTATGCAGGTGCTGATTGATCCAAACGAGTTTATGAGAATTCAAGATAAAATGTTTGCCAGCTTTAATAATATCAATGGTGACCTGCTGCTCATTTCCTTTATTTTAATCATCCTTGTCACTCTTTATTTCCTTCAATTTGCGAAATATTTGGATGTTATTTCTTTAGGAAAAGAGCAGGCAATTAATTTAGGTGTTGATTATGATCGAATTGTGAAACGGCTCCTGATTGTTGTAGCCATTCTCATCTCCATCTCAACAGCACTTGTTGGTCCGATTACGTTTCTTGGTTTATTAGTAGTCAATGTGACTTATCAATTATTCAACACATATAAGCATTCATTTTTAATATTTGGTTCCATTTTAGTTAGTATTATTTCTCTTGTCGGCGGCCAGTTGATTGTTGAGCGGGTATTCACCTTCTCGACAACCTTAAGTGTTATCGTTAACTTTATTGGCGGAGTGTATTTTATCTATCTGTTATTAAAACAAAGAAAAGCCTAGTGAGGGGGAGAAGAGATGTTAAGTGTTAGAAATTTGACAAAACGGTTTGGAACAAAAAAAGTGGTGGACGGGGTAACGATGAAAATCCAAAAGAAAAAGATTACATCGTTCATTGGTCCCAATGGAGCGGGAAAAAGTACCGTATTATCCATGATCAGCCGCTTGATATTAGCTGATGAAGGCATTATTCACATTGATGATAAAGAATTATCATCCTGTAAGAGCAATGATTTGGCGAAAAAAATATCCATTTTGAAGCAGTCCAACCATATTAATGTCCGCTTAACAGTCAGAGAGCTTGTTTCCTTTGGGCGCTTCCCTTACTCACAGGGCCGCTTGACAAAAGAAGATTGGGAATATGTTGATGAAGCTATCCATTATATGGAGCTTGAAGAGATGCAGGAGAAATATCTGGATGAATTGAGCGGCGGGCAAAGGCAACGAGCGTATATCGCTATGGTTATTGCACAAAACACCGAATATATTCTTCTTGATGAACCGCTGAATAATTTGGATATGAAGCACTCTGTTCAAATTATGAAAGTATTGCGCAGACTTGTAGATGAGCTTGGAAAAACCGTTGTTATCGTTATCCATGATATTAACTTTGCGTCCTGTTACTCTGATTACATTGTTGCATTAAAGGATGGAAAAGTTGTCAAAGAAGGACCAACAGATGAAATTATTAAACCATCTGTATTAAAGGATATTTATGATATGGATATTAATATTGAGTATATTGATAATAATAAAATCTGTGTTTTTTATGCATAAGATATTTTTGTTTGCAATCGAATGAGAGATATTCTCAAGCCATGAGGATAGAGGCGCGCATCCTTTCTGAAAGGCTATGATCATGGAGAGAAGGGGACTATCGAGCTGTAAACATAAACATATACAAAAATATAAAACTACTTAGAGGTGTAAAAATGAAGCAAAAATTAACAGTTTTTATCTTAGCAATCTTTGTTCTTTTGTTAGCTGCATGCAGCTCAGATTCATCAACAGAAGAAAGCAAAAATACTGAATCATCTGAGTCGAAAGAAACAGCTGAAGCAAAAGAAATTACGGTTAAACATCTATTAGGTGAAACAGCTGTAAAAGTAAATCCTAAGAATGTTGTTGTGTTTGACTTTGGTGTATTAGAAACATTAGATACATTAGGAATTGAAGCTGTTTCAGCATTGCCAAAGGAAGGTACAGTACCTGGCCATCTTGAAAAATACACTTCTGATGAATACGAAAGTGTTGGCTCTTTAAAAGAACCAGATTTTGAAAAAATCAATGAACTACAACCTGAATTAATCATTATCTCTGGAAGACAACAAGATTTATATGAAGATTTCCAAGAAATTGCTCCAACTATTTATCTAGGTGTGGATACAACTAAGTACATGGAATCATTTAAAGAAAATACTGAAATCCTTGGTCAAATCTTTGATAAAGAAGCAGAAGTAAAAGAAGAATTAGCAAAAGTTGATGAAAAAATCAAAGCGCTAAATGAAAAAGCATCAGGTTTAGAGGAAAAAGCATTAGTTACGTTAATTAACGAAGGAAGTATGAGTGCATATGGTCCTGCATCACGCTTTGGTATCATTCATGATGTATTCGGTGTAAAAGCTGTTGATGAAAATCTTGAAGTTTCTACTCATGGTCAAAGTATTTCATTTGAATATATTGTTGAAAAAGACCCTGAAATTCTATACGTAGTTGACCGCGGCGCAGTTGTTACAACTGGTCAGGAATCAAGTCCTGCAAAAGAAGTGCTTAACAATGACCTTATCAAAGGAACAAAAGCATTTAAAGAAGACCGCATCGTTTACCTTGATCCAAATTACTGGTACCTATCTGGCGGCGGACTTGTTTCTGTAACTGAAATGATAAAAGCAATCGACGAAAGTCTATAAAAAAAGAGTACAAATGTATGTACTCTAAATAAAAAGTTATGCATGAAAGACTGAGTGTTCCCAGCACTCGGTCTTTTATTATACCTTTGAAAAAGGTTCCTTCGCAAGTAAAAAAGACTGACGCAATGTCAGTCCTATTGTGAGATAACTTTGTGTTTTGCAATGGAAACCGATGTTTCTATTATTTTATTAAAGTTTACCCGCTTATTTATAGCATACATAATTGGTGCCCCTACAACCATGACAACCAGTTCTCCTGCAGCTGTCGTCAGCCAAGTGAACAGGAATGGAAGCCCAAACGCAAGGTTCAGCTCAAAAGCTATGATAAACATGGTAAATGTGAATACAATCGTATTAAAGGCCATGCGAGCCCATATGCCCTTAATAAAACGCATTGAGAAGATTGTTACTAATAGCGCAACAATGGACTGTCCGACACCAAACACAAGATCATAGGCGACCATTGGCGAAAAGAATAAGTTGGTTAGGAAAACACCAAGAACAATCCCATAAATAAATTTCTTGTTAAACACGATAAGATGGTTGAACATCTCGGATACACGAAATTGAACATTCGTGAAGCCAAAAGGCTGGATGACAAAGCTGACAGCAATATATAATGCTGCAACAATGCCATTTACTGCAATGATTTTGATATTCATGATGATCTCTCCTTAGTTTTTTATCGTGGGAGGTTCTCGAACCACGTGTCTGAGTTTTCTCAAACTATAATATTATACTATGAAAATAATTTTTTTAAAACTCCTTTTTGAGAGAAAAAGAGAATATTCTTGACATTTACTTAAAGACTCTTTATTATTACCTTATCAGAATAAGAGTATCCCAAAAGGGGAGTAGCTTTTACAGCAAAGTCGTCATTCCGGAGTTCAGCTCCCGGCTTTGTTGGCAGCTTATTTAAGTTGTTAGCAAGACCTTTACCAATAGTCATGGTTGATTATCGTGTGTAATCAGACCGTGACTATTGGTAAGGGTCTTTTATTTTGTTTCGATGGGAGGAGAGTTAATGGGAAAAGAAAAAATATGGTTCGGAGTTATCTTAAAGACAGAAGTGATGAAAAAACTCTCTGGCAATCGGGCAATCTGGACCGAAACTTGAAAATGAAAACGTCCATTAAACGCAGCCAATCAATCGAAGCTATTTAGAACATTTTGAGGGAGGTAGAATATGGAATTTTCATTATTGTTTGAGTATGGATGGGTTTTACTGGTTTTAATTGTATTAGAAGGACTGCTGGCAACCGATAATGCATTGGTACTTGCGATTATGGTTAAGCATTTGCCAGAGGAACAGCGTAGGAAAGCATTATTTTATGGATTAGCCGGAGCATTTGTGTTCCGTTTAGGATCATTGTTCGTTATCTCATTACTTGTTGATATTTGGCAGGTGCAAGCACTTGGTGCGGCCTATTTAATCTTCATGTCCTTGAATCATATTATTAAACATTATTTTAAAAAGAAATCAGAGGAAGAAGAGAAAAAAGAAAAACCTGCTAAGAAAAGTGGTTTTTGGATGACCGTATTAAAGGTGGAAGTGGCCGATATTGCCTTTGCTATTGATTCTATTTTAGCAGCTGTTGCGCTTGCGGTCACCCTTCCGATTATTCCTAATTTGGGAGAAATCGGCGGAATGCATGCCGGACATTTTATCGTTATATTTGCCGGTGGTTTCATTGGGCTTGTTATCATGCGATTTGCTGCCAATATGTTTGTCAAATTGTTAGCAAAAAAACCTGGTTTAGAAATTGCAGCCTTTGTGATTGTTGGCTGGGTTGGAGTAAAGCTTCTTGTTCAAACCTTATCTCATCCGGCTGTAGCAATAGTATCAGAAGGATTTTCCCATTCGACAGCTTGGAAGGCGACTTTTTACATCGTATTAATCGGAATTGCGGTTGCCGGCTGGTTCTTATCAAAGAATCACGAAACGGAAATGGAATCTGAAACAGCTTCCAATCCTACGAATAAAGTGAATGCCTAATTGGATTTTACAACTATGAAAAAGGGAAGGAGTACCACTTGAAATTTTATAGCGAACTTGCTCGCAGTGTTACGTTTTCAAGGAGAGGCTCCAAAACCGTACTGAAAGAAAAGCATAAGGATTTGGAGTTTGTTGGTGCTGGCAGAAGTGCCTATGTGTTTAAAATAAAATCAACGGAAAAAGTCATAAAAGTTTTTTTTCCTCCTTTTACTGCACTAGCGAAGGAAGAAGCAAGGATTTACCGGATTCTGCAGGGGGTGGATTATTATCCCTCCTTGTATGATGCAGGAGAAAATTATATCGTAATTGATTATCTGAGCGGGGTTACTTTTTTTAAGTGTTTAAGTAACGGAAAAACTATCTATCCGCACCATATTCAAGCTGTGGATCATGCCTTACTGCTGGCAAAGCAAAGTGGGTTAAATCCTTCTGATATTCACTTGCGAAATATTCTGTTAACGAGTAAAGATGAAATTAAGCTCATTGATGTAGCGCGTTTCGGACAAAAAAAGGATTGCCATCAATGGGCAGATTTAAAGAAGGCCTTTTATCAATACTATAATAAAGGGTTGCTTCCAAAGAAAATGCCAGTTTGGCTGTTAAATAGAATTGCCGACATTTATATGAAAAGATGGCTGCCGGAACTGACTCAATGAAATGGGTATCTACGGTAAAACTCATCTGTTTGGAAATAGGAGGGAAGGAAAAAAACCTCCTAAATTAAATATAGGAGGTTAGAAAAAAAGGGGGGTTTACACTTATTATAGTGTGGCCTTTCCAAACAGAATTATACACACTCATTCATCATTTTTTGGGAAAAGCCTTTTTTCTTATAAATGGTGAAATGCCTGTACAAAAAGTGAACAAGCTTCATATGTAATAGTAAAGGACAACTTAAGTTTGTCCTTGCCGTTAAACCCAAACCTCCTATATTTTTTAAGCCGTATAATCTCCATACGGCTTCTTTTTTATAGAGTGAGGTAACTTTTCCATTCGTTGATGAAGGAACGAGTAGATTCGTTAGGACTTTCAATAATATGCTCTGTTGGGCCTTGTTGCATTAGGCTGCCATTCATCATAATAAATAATTCATCAGTTAATGATTTCACCTCAAGCAAATCATGGCTGACAAATAAGACGGTCGTCCCTGCTGAGGCTAGGATGGACTTAAAATCGTCTATCAGTCTCATTTTGGTTGGAAAATCAAGTGCTGAAAAGGGTTCATCAAGGTATAGCAGCTCAGGCTCAAGAATCATCGCTCTGGCTAAATTAACCCGCTGTGCTTCTCCTCCAGACAGCTTGTAGGCATGCTTATCAGCTAAATGGGTAATATTAAATTTTTTAAGCCACTCATTGACCTTTTCTTTAATTTCTTTTCGCGGCAGCTTTCTAATTTTTAAGCCAACAGCAATATTTTGGAATACCGTTGTATCAAGGAGAAGCGATTGCTGGAGGGCAATGGCGATTTTTCTTCGCTGCTCAAGAGTAATGGTTTTAGCGGAAATCTTTTCTCCATGAAAGAAAATGGACCCGTCAGTAGGGGAATCCAAAAAAGAGAGAACTTTCAGCAGAGTGCTTTTTCCTGCCCCGTTTGGTCCCATAATTCCATATACCTGTCCTTTTTCAAGTGCAATCTCAGGTATTGATAGAATCTTTCGGCCTGGTACCTCAAATTCTAGATTATTTGCTCTTAGTATTTTCGTCATTTTACACGCCTCCTTTGCTGCAATGCGGTGAGGCTGAATGTAATGATAAAGGCTAATGTCATTAAAATAAAGGATAGGGCAATGGCAACATCAAAATTGCCTTTGGAAACTTCCATCATGATAGAGGTCGTTAAAATCCTTGTTTCACCTAATATATTTCCGCCTACCATCATGGCGGCGCCAACCTCTGCAATGACACGGCCAAAGCCGGCCATAATGGCGGCTAGTAACGCAATCTTCATCTCTTTTAATAAGATAAACAAGGTTTGTAGTTTTGTTGCTCCAAGCGCTTTTATTTGAAGAAGCATTTTTTCATTGATTTGCTGAAAAGAGGAGCTTGTTAACCCAGTCACAATGGGAAGGGAAACAAGGATTTGCGCCATAATAATGGCTGTTGGAGTATATAATAGGGCGTAGTCCCCAAAAGGACCTGAACGCCAAAGCAGCATCGTAATTGTTAAACCGGCAATAACGGGGGGAAGCCCCATGCCAATATTGATAAAGGCTAGAATGATTTTTCTTCCTTTAAACCGGGCCAGTCCTAATATCATTCCAATCGGTACTCCAATCATTGTGCTAATCAAAATGGCTGTAAAAGATACGCGGAGGGTGAGAAAGGTAATCTCAAAAATGCCCTTGTCTCCAGATGTAATCAATTCGAATGCTTTTAATAAACCTTCAATAATTAGATCCATGCAACCAACCAACTTCCTGCTCTTTCATAAATAAGTGGCGGTAAGCATCAAAGACTTACCGCCATCCTTATTATTATATCTCTATTATTTAGCATCTGGGAAGAATAATGGTTGACCATACTTATCCTTACCAAATTCCCCGATTGCTTTTTGTGTTTCTTCATTAATCATAAACTCAACAAACTTTTCTGCGCCTTCGCTGTTTACTTTATCATGCTTTTCAGGGTTTACTTGCATCACGTGATAAATATTTTTTAAATCCTCATCACCTTCAACAACAATTTGGAGGTTTGTTAAATTCTTTTCTTGTGCTAACCATGTTCCTCTATCTGTCAGTGTATAGCCGTTCTTTTCATTGGCAATCTGTAAAGCGGCTCCCATACCTTGTCCAGATTGGAGATAGGATACGTTATCCGTTGGTGTTAGACCCGCCTTTTCCCAAACCTGCAGTTCTTTTTTATGTGTTCCTGAGTCGTCGCCTCTTGAAACAAAGACAGCAGTTTCGGACATCACTTTTGCAAAAGCGTCTGAAATAGGAAGTCCTTTTACTCCAGCAGGATCATCTTTCGGTCCAACAATAATAAAGTCATTATGCATGACAAGTTGACGGTTAGTTGCGTCTCCGCTTGCAACAATTTCTTCTTCTGAAGCAGGGGCATGAACAAGTAAGACATCCGCTTCTCCTTTTGTTCCCATTTCTAATGCCTGGCCTGTACCAACTGCAATGGTTTTTACATTTAGTCCTGGATTTTGCTCTTCAAACAGGGGGATAATCAGCTCGTCCAATAAACCTGTATCCTGTGTACTGGTTGTTGTTGCTAATATGAGGTCTTTTGTGTCAACCTTTTCATTCGTTTCTGCGGCTTCTTCTGTTTGGTTATCACTGTTTTCAGCTGGTTCTGCTGCCTCGTCATTATTTCCGCAAGCTCCTAATAATACTAGCAGCATAGCGAAGAGGCTTGCTAGTAAAAATTGATTAACTTTTTTCATTGATTATAATCTCCTTTGTTTATTTATGCTCATAAATGATTGTTCCAGACTCAGATACATCATAGCCTGCTTTATTCCCTATACTATCTTTGAATGCTGTGCTGGTAAGTATATCGATTAATTGCTTCAGTGCTGATTTATTTTGCTCTGTCCAGCGAAAAACAAGATCAAATGGTTCCCTCACGACTGGGATAAAATCTAATTGCAGATGTTCTGTTGCTGATTGAATGCCAAACGTTGTATCTGCTTTTCCTCCATTAACAAGTGCTGCTGTTGCAAAATGGGTCCATTCCTCATTCCCATAGCCATTAATCGTTTGGGGATTTATCCCTTCCTCAGCTAGATAATAATCGATTAAGTAGCGGGTACCAGACCCTTTTTGCCGATTGACAAAGACAACATCTTCTTTGGTTAAATCGTGAAAGCTTTTTATGCCTTTGGGATTTCCTTTTGCAACAATAAAGCCCTGCTCTCTTGAAGCAAACCGCATTACAGTAAGCGGTTCGTGAACAAAGAGCTGTTTGATAAAAGGAATGTTATACTCCTTTGAAGAAGGGTCTAATAAATGGATAGCAGCTACATCACAATTATTTCGATATAACATCATCAACCCTTCAAGACTGCCGACATATGTAGGGTGAATCGATAGAACTCCTGTTTGGTGTGCTGTGTATTTAACTAAATGTTCAATGAGAAAATCATGACTTCCGACAAGGTGAATGGAATGGGCTGCGGAAGGTTTTGAGGCAGGTGCTGTTTCCATCTGCTGTTTATATCGATTCACCTCATGCTGCTCAATACGCATTTTATTGCCCACCTTAAAGGCGCGAAGCTCCCCGCGTTTGATTAATTCATAGACCGTATGCTTTGATATTTTAAACAGCTTGGCCACTTCATCAGGAGTATATATTTCATCCATAAGTATCTCCTTTCTAGCATTGAAAATCTAAATGCAAACACTATGTCTTAAAACATACGCAAAAGGATTTTATCATATTGATTTATTTAAAAACAATTAGTTTTGTCATGTTTTGTTTAGTTTTGTTTATTTTAATTAATTGTACATATTATTTTCATAAAATATTCACAAAGGATTGAGAAATTTGTGGTTATGTAATAGTATCCAATTCTATTGAATTTGTTGAAGTTTGTCGAACGAACAAATATAATGAAGAATTGTAAACGATAATGGATGGACTGTTTTACAAAAACAGAACCTTATAGAAGGTGAATGAGCATGACAAATAAACAATCAACATCAAGATTGGACTTCGGTCTTGTACTTATATTATTACTATTATTTTTAGCCAGCTGTATTTCCATTTACAGCGCTCAAAAAACAGGCCAATATGCTGAAAACTTCTTATTAAAACAAATCGTCTGGTATACTGTTGGAGCGGGTATTATTGCTGCTGTTATTACATTGGACTCCGACCAGCTTAAGAAGTTATCTTGGTATGCCTATGGCTTTGGAATTTTTTTATTAGCCTTTCTAATTGTGGCGCCCGAAAGCATTGCGCCTGTCATCAATGGAGCAAAGAGCTGGTATAAGGTCCCTGGAATGGGCTCCTTACAGCCATCAGAATTTTTCAAGGTGTTCCTCATTTTGGCTCTGGCCCGTGTGATTGTTGAACACCATCAAAAATTTCTCATCAAGACCATTCAGACAGATTTATGGCTCTTGTTGAAACTTGGCTTAGTCATCATGCTGCCGCTGTTATTGGTCATGCAGCAGCCTGATTTAGGAACATCACTCGTACTTATATCTATTTTTCTCGGTATGCTGTTTATTTCTGGTATATCATGGAAAATTCTTGTCACCATTTTTGGCAGTGCTGCTGTCTTGATTACGGTTATTTTCTACTTTGTACTTTGGCAGCCTGAGATTTTGGAAAAATATCTAGGAGTAAAGGAATATCAGTTTGGACGAATCTATTCGTGGATTGATCCGTATAATTACCAAAGTTCAACAGGCTTCCAGTTAACCCGCTCACTGCTTGCGATTGGGTCAGGTGAAACATCAGGAAAAGGCTTTGGTACGAGAGAGGTCTATCTGCCGGAGAGCCATACTGATTTTATCTTTAGTGTTGTAGGGGAAGAGTTTGGGTTTATTGGAGCAAGCGTTTTGGTCAGTTTATTCTTTTTGCTGATTTATCATATTACCAAGGTCGGTATGGAAACAAAGAATCATTTTTATTCCTATATTTGTGTCGGTGTGATTAGTATGATTACGTTTCACGTTTTCCAAAATATCGGTATGACCATCGGATTGCTGCCGATTACAGGGATTCCGCTATCGTTTATCAGCTATGGGGGCAGTTCTTTAATGGGAAATATGCTTGCTCTTGGACTGATTTTCTCGATTCGTTACCATTATAAAAAATATATGTTTTCAACAAGTGATTAAAAAAAGCCGCTTTGACTTGGTCAAAGCGGCTTTTGCCATTATTGTAGCTGCCCGCCTCCATAAGGAAATTGGGTAGTAGTGTAATTATAGAATTGCTGGTGTTTTTGCTGGAGCTTTTGCTGGTCCTCTTGCTCAAGTTTGTACCATCCTTTTTTGAACATGAGATTATAAAGCTGGCGCTGTTCATTCTGCGCTTCTGTATAAATGGACAAAAGATCCTGATATAAAGCCCCATGGCTGGCTTCATTTAAAGCGATGCTGTATGCATTGGTTATATATTTTTCCGTTGCTAAACAATCATTTAAAAAGTCACGGTCATTCATTTGCGGTGTTTTTTGTAATTGGGTTGTTTTTGGGTTGCTAATTGTTTGATTTTGCCCGCTTTGATTTTGATTCTGATTCACGTTTGTCACCTCCGAAAAATGGACTACATCATCCCGTTGTTTGATTGTTGTTGCGTTTGGTTTTGTACGTTCAGATGGGAAAGAATTCTCTCATAATGACGCTGGTGCATTTGACCGCAGCTTTCTAGCACGGACACAATTTCAGGGTCATGACATTGCTGTGCAAAAAAATGAGCCTTTTTCATCGCTAGTAAATTCCAGGAAAGCATGTCGGTTAAATACATTGTGTCTTTTGTAGAAATAACTGCTGGCGGTTCCTGATACAGAACCCCTTGATTTTGTGTATTCATATTTGATTGTTGCTGCATGGTTTAATCCTCCTTTTCTAAGCGGATGACTACCTCTTAAATTGATTATTTTGACTGTTCACTTTATCACGGTCAGTGTTCTCTCCACCCGGTCCCGCATTTCCTTTCACACTTGCTGCACTAACAGCTGCTCTAGATGGATTCTTCACTTTTTTTACCATGGGATTCACCTCCATGATTTAGCTTAACCAGTTATGTAAAATTCCTTGCAGGGCATTTTTTCAAAATTTTTCGGAATGATTGTTTGAAATTTCAATATATTTTATAAGTAAAACAAACCTTTACTAAGACTTTCCACCCTCAGAAAAAATAGCTCCATTCATTCTAAAAAGGAGGGCTTTAACATGATTCAATCGATAGGTAAAGCGGCAGTCCTTGGATCAGGTGTGATGGGCTCAGGGATTGCAGCCCACCTGGCCAATAGTGGAATTCCGACATTGCTGCTAGATATCGTTCCTTCCCAATTAACAGAAAGTGAAAAAGCGAAAGGCTTAACACTTGAAGATAAACAGGTACGCAACCGGATAAGTGAACAAGCGCTCCAGAAGCTCTTAAAGCAAAAGCCTGCGCCATTAACCACAACAAAAAACCTTTCACTTCTTGAAGCTGGCAACCTAGAGGATGACATGCCCCGGCTTAGGGAGATGGATTGGATTATAGAGGTAGTCGTCGAGAACCTCGAAGTTAAAAAACAGCTTTTTGCTAAAGTTGATCAATATCGGAAACCTGGAAGTATTGTCAGTTCTAATACATCTGGAATTTCAGTCGAAGCTATGGCAAAGGAGCGCTCTGATGATTTCAAGAAACATTTCCTCGGAACACACTTTTTTAATCCACCTCGTTACTTGAAGCTGCTTGAAGTGATTCCAACGGAGGATACAGCTTCACATGTTATTAGCTTTATGAAACATTTCGGGGAGGAAAAGCTTGGAAAAGGCGTGGTGATTGCAAAGGATACACCTAATTTTATTGCCAACCGTATCGGAACATACGGCCTGCTTGTAACGGTGCAGGAGATGCTAAAGGGAGGGTTTAGTGTTGGAGAAGTGGATTCTGTTACAGGTCCATTGATTGGCAGGCCTAAGAGTGCGACATTCCGAACCCTTGATGTTGTTGGCCTTGATACGTTTGCCCATGTCGCAAATAATGTGTATCAGCAAACGGAAGGAAAGGAACAAGAGGTATTTGAAATCCCTAATTTTATGAAAAATATGATGCAAAACGGCTGGTTAGGAAGCAAATCAGGTCAAGGATTCTTCTTGAAAAAAGGAAAGGAAATCCTTGAGCTAGATCCTGTTACGTTAGAATATGTCCCAAGAAAAAAATTAACAACAAGTGCGATTGAACAAAGCAAACTAGAAAAAAACTTTGCAAAAAAAATAAAAACACTTCTATACAGTGAAGATCGAGCAGGAAAGCTGTTATGGAATATTTTAATACCTGTTCTGCTTTATTCAGCAGAAAAGCTTGATCATATTGCCGATGATATTGTTTCCATTGACCAAGCGATGAAATGGGGGTTTGGCTGGAGTCACGGTCCTTTTGAACTTTGGGACCATATCGGCATTGCAGAATCGATTCAAAAGCTCGAAGCAGCCCATGTCGTTGTGCCAAAAATGGTGAAAGAAATGCTCCAAAACGGCTGTGAGTCTTTTTATAAAGAAGAAAATGGTGAACGGTATTACTATCATAACGGTGAATATCGTCCTATAGAGGAAAATCCGAAAATACTGAACCTCGCAAAAATGAAGCAGCAAAGGGGTGTGATTAAAAAGAATAGCGGTGCGAGCCTGATTGATGTAGGTGACGGTGTAGCGCTGCTAGAATTCCACTCGAAGAATAACGCAATCGGTCCAGATATTATACAAATGATCAATTTTTCAATCGATGAAGTGGAGAAGCATTATAAAGGACTAGTCATTGGTAATCAGGGGAAAAACTTTTGCGTCGGGGCTAATTTAGCCATGATTTTAATGGAAGCGCAGGACGATTCCATATTTGAACTAGATTGGATTGTATCCTCCTTCCAACAGGCAATGATGAAAATTAAATATAGTTCAAAGCCTGTCGTTGCAGCACCCTTTGCCATGACGCTTGGTGGCGGAGCAGAGGTTTGTTTGCCGGCTGCTCGTATCCAGGCCTCAATGGAAACCTATATTGGGCTGGTGGAAACGGGTGTTGGTCTTATTCCAGGCGGCGGAGGAAATAAAGAACTGTATCTGAAGCATTTAAACTCGATTCCAGAAGGAGTTGAAGTTGATTTACAAAAGATTGCTAATCAGGTATTCGAAACAATTGCTCTTGCTAAGGTTTCTTCTTCAGGGACAGAGGCAAGGGAAAGCCGCTTTTTAAACAAGGATGACGGAATCAGTGTGAATAGTGATTTTCTTTTATATGATGCCAAGCAGGCCGTGCTGTCTCTTTATGAAAATGGCTATAAGCCGCCGCTTAAACAAAAAATTCCGGTTGTCGGTGAAACCGGATATGCCGCCCTTTTACTTGGAGCGCGAGCGATGAAGTCATCTGGGTATATTTCAGATTATGATTTGAAAATAGCTCAAAAGCTTGCTTATGTGATTGCAGGGGGAAGAGTCCCGTATGGAACAAAAGTAGATGAAGAATATTTGCTTGGGCTGGAAAAAGAGGCATTCTTGAGCCTTGTAGCAGAACGAAAATCTCAAGAACGGATGCAGCATATGCTTCTAAAAGGCAAGCCGCTTCGCAATTAATAGGGAGAGATTGGCAATTTGGCTAAAGGAGAGGAGTGACAGAAATGAAAGAAGCAGTAATCGTAGCCGGTGCTCGAACCCCGGTTGGCAAAGCGAAAAAAGGGACTCTCTCGAGCGTTCGTCCGGATGACTTAGGTGCAATCGTTGTAAAAGAAACGTTAAGGCGGGCTGGCGGTTATGAAGGAAATATTGATGATTTAATCATCGGTTGTGCAATGCCTGAGGCTGAGCAAGGAATGAATATGGCACGAAATATTGGAGCATTGGCAGGACTGCCGCATACGGTTCCCGCTATTACCATCAATCGCTACTGCTCATCGGGTTTGCAGTCGATTGCATATGGTGCAGAAAGAATCATGCTCGGGGCTGCTGATACAATTATTGCCGGTGGAGCGGAGTCCATGAGCCTTGTGCCGATGATGGGTCATGTGGTTCGACCTAATATAAAACTGGCGGAAGAGGCCCCTCAATATTATATGAGCATGGGGCATACCGCTGAGGAAGTGGCAAAGAAGTTCGGTATTTCAAGAGAAGACCAAGATGCATTTGCTGTTCGCAGTCATCAAAAAGCCGCCAAGGCGATTTTAGAAGGTAAATTTGTAGAAGAGATTGTTCCGGTAGAGGTACCTGTCCGTTCTATCGGGCAGGATCATAAACTAAAGGAAACCATTATAACGTTTCGTGAAGATGAAGGGGTTCGACCTGATACCAATCTGGCTGCCCTGGCAAAGTTGAGGCCTTCCTTTTCGATAAATGGAACCGTCACAGCAGGGAATTCTTCGCAAATGAGTGACGGGGCTGCCGCTGTGATGATCATGGACCATGAAAAGGCCCAATCATTAGGAATGAAGTCAATCGCAAAGTTGAGGTCTTTTGCTGTAGGAGGAGTTCCGCCGGAAATTATGGGAATTGGTCCTGTTGCTGCTGTTCCGAAAGCATTGAAGCTGGCGGGTCTAGAGATTTCGGATATTGGATTATTTGAATTAAATGAAGCGTTTGCATCCCAATCACTTCAGGTTATTCGTGAGTTAGGTTTAGATGAGGGGAAAGTGAATGTGAACGGCGGTGCGATTGCGCTTGGGCACCCGCTTGGCTGTACAGGCACAAAATTAACATTGACACTGTTGCATGAGATGCAGCGCAGGCAGATACAGTTTGGCATTGTTACGATGTGTATCGGTGGAGGAATGGGGGCTGCCGGAGTGTTTGAGCTGATATAAGGAGAGGAGAAAAGAGCATGCCTAACAAAACAAATTCAGTTCCCAAAGGCGGAAGTTTTTTAATTGATGATGTTGCCTGTGAACAAGTTTTTACACCCGAAGATTACAGTGATGAGCATAAATTAATTGCGAAAACGACAGAGGATTTTGTTATCAATCAGGTTTTGCCGCACGTAGAACATATTGAGAATCATGAATTTGATCGTTCTGTGAAGTTGTTAGAAGAGGCAGGAGAGCTTGGACTACTGGCTGCAGACGTACCGGAGGAATATGGCGGTCTTGGACTTGATAAGGTAAGCTCAGCGCTGATTGCGGAAAAATTGGCACGGGCCGGAGCTTTTTCGATTACTCACGGGGCTCATGTCGGGATCGGAACCTTGCCGATTGTATTGTTCGGCAATGAAAAGCAAAAGCAAAAATACCTGCCCTATTTAGCAACAGGTGAGAAAATTGCAGCTTATGCACTGACAGAACCTGGGTCTGGTTCTGACGCACTTGGTGCGAAAACGACTGCCAAACTGAATCCGGAAGGGACCCATTATGTATTAAACGGTGAGAAGCAATGGATTACAAACTCGGGCTTTGCTGACATATTTATTGTTTACGCTAAAATAGACGGACAGCATTTCTCTGCCTTTATTGTAGAAAAAGAATATCCGGGAGTGTCAACAGGCTCAGAAGAAAAAAAGATGGGAATCAAGGGTTCCTCTACCCGTACATTAATTTTTCAGGATGCTCTTGTTCCGAAAGAAAATCTTCTCGGTGAATTTGGAAAAGGTCATTTAATTGCCTTTAACATTCTCAATATTGGCCGTTATAAGCTCGGAGTTGGAGCAGTAGGTGCAGCGAAACGGGCATTTGAAGTGACCGTTCAATATACGAACCAGCGTCAGCAATTTAAACAATTGCTTTCAGGGTTTCATTTAACAAAGGAAAAGCTGGCTACAATGGCTGCTAAATTGTATGCTGCTGAAAGTTCGGTTTACCGTACTGTCGGATTGTTTGAGGATCAAATGAGTAAACTATCCTCTCAAGAAATAAATAATGGGAGAGAAGTGGCAAAATCCATCGCCGAATATGCGATTGAATGCTCCATAAACAAAGTGTTCTCCTCCGAGATGCTTGATTATATGGCTGATGAAGGCCTTCAGCTTCACGGCGGATATGGGTATATGCAAGAGTATGAGATTGAGAGAATTTATCGTGATTCCAGAATCAATCGGATTTTTGAAGGAACAAATGAAATCAATCGTCTCCTGATTCCTGGAACCTTTTTACGGAAAGCGGTTAAAGGCGAGCTCCCGCTTTTACAAAAAGCGCAAAGCCTGCAGAAAGAATTAATGCTATTTATGCCGGAAGAACCAGGAGATGAGCCGTTAGCACAGGAAAAATATTTAACAGCTAATGCAAAAAAAATCGGCCTCTTAGCATTAGGGTTGGCCGTACAAAAACATGGGGAGGCATTAGAAAAGGAACAAGAGATTCTAGTGAATATAGCTGATATTCTAATCCATGCGTTTGCCATGGAGTCAGCTGTGCTGCGGACAGAAAAAGCCATTGCAAAATCTGGGGCTGATAAAAATAGTCAAAAGCTTCTGTACACAGGGATATTCTGCCAAGAAGCATTTCAGAAAATAGAACAGGATGCAAAGGAAACACTAATTGCACTTGAACAAGGTGATACACTAAGAATGATGTTATCTGCTCTACGTAAATTTACCCGTCATACTCCAATCAATATTATTGCTAAAAAAAGAGAAGCAGCCATGAAAATCATTGATACAGAACGCTATACTTTATAAAGAAACTACCATCAGCGGGATATTTCCCGCTGATGTTTATCTATAATTAACTTCACTCAGCAAATGTTTTTCTGTATGAAAGCTTGCGGCAGGTATAGAAGTCCCTCACTTCTAAAGGTAAGGGATGACTGCAAAAAGTTCTCCGATTCAGTAAGGGCCAAATCCCGGCTGAATGAAGTTAAGCCTCCGGCGAGTCTTGCGATTTTTTAAAGGAATTTATTGAGCGAGCTCGACGACGGAAAGGATGTCCTAGTCAGGAGAAACCACAGGATGTGGTGTTTTGAAGCATGATAAAAATCCGGACGCAAATTCGACGGGCACATTTGATATTATATTTGAATAAATTTTATTTATTTTAGAGGATATTGTAAGGAAAAGTAGAATAAAATTATAAGGTCTATATGTGACCTTTTAAACAGAGAAAATGAAAAAGTATGCTGGGATTTGGACAAGCTAGATAAGAGGTGATGATTTGGCACTTTCGTTTTATTGGTACCCTAAATGCGGTACATGCAGAAAAGCTAAAAAGTGGTTTGATGACCACGGTATTAACTATGAAGAAATACATATTGTTGATCATCCGCCTTCACGGGCAGAATTAGAAGAAATGGTCAAAAAAAGCGGATTGGATATTAAAAAATTCTTTAATACAAGTGGTCAAAAATATCGTGAATTAGGTATGAAGGATCGTATAAAGGAAGCCTCTGAAGAAGAACTTCTTGATTTATTAGCATCGGATGGTATGTTAATCAAACGTCCGATTGCCGCAGACTCTGAAAAAGTGACTGTTGGTTTTAAAGAAGAACAATTTTCTGAAACATGGGGTTAAAGAATAAAGAAATCCGTACTGCAGGTCGTTACATTGCCGTAAATCATTAAAGCTGGAGGGATACAAATGAATGCACCAAAAGAATTACGTTACTCTGAGGAACATGAGTGGGTTAAAGTGGAGGGAGATAAGGTTCGTGTCGGCATTACAGAGTTTGCACAGCATGAACTTGGAGATATTGTGTTCGTTGAGCTTCCTGAAGTCGGGGATGAATTAACCATTAATGAGCCGTTTGGCAGTGTTGAATCTGTTAAAACTGTTTCAGAATTATATGCTCCGATTAGCGGGAAAGTTGTCGAAGTCAATGAAGGCTTAGCTGATGACCCGCAATTTGTGAATGAATCTCCTTATGAAAAGGCATGGATGGTTGTGATTGCGCCGTCTAATATGTCGGAAATTGAACAGTTGATGACTGCGGAGCAGTATGAAGAAATGACAAAACAAGACTAAAATTCAGCAGATTGCGCCTAATGGGCGCTTTCTGTATTTAAAGGGGGAATTAAGAATTTTAGCTCATGATAAAGTGCTAATTGTCGAAGGTGCTTCGGATAGAAGAAAAGTGAAGACAATTGTTAAAGAACCGATTGAAATTATTTGTACGAATGGAACAATAAGCGCATCACTTCTAGATGAATGGATAGATACTTTATATGATAAGGATGTCTATGTATTAGTGGATGCAGATGCCGCTGGTGAGAAGCTTCGAAAACAGTTAAAGCGGGAATTTCCGCGTGCAGAGCATTTATATATTGATAAAATGTATCGGGAAGTAGCAAGTGCACCTGAATTCCATCTGGCAGCCGTATTAATAGCTGCCAACATCGAAGTGCACACTCAATACTTAGATAGAGGTTAATATCATGTTAGAATGGAGTACAGAGAAACTCGAAACTTTTATACATCAACAAGGTTCAGGATTAGTCTACCTGTATACACCTCTTTGCGGTACGTGTCAGGTAGCGGGGAAAATGCTGGCTGTAACGGAAGAAATTCTGCCTGACATTACAGTAGGCAAAATCAATGTAAATTATATGCCGCAGTTGGCCATTGAATGGGAGATTGAAAGTGTGCCATGTCTTGTTTTTCTTGATAAAGGCAGCATGGAAGATAAACTATATGCTTTTCAATCAGTCCCTTACTTAGTTGAGAGAATTAAAACGTTTTTTTAATCTGTTGAAACAGACTATATGTTAATCAGTTAGATTTTTGACTCATCCGTGAGAAATGTCCATTTCTTACGCCTTTCAGCTATGCTGAAAGGTCGCTTCATAAACATACAGCTTTAGATGAGTCAAAAATCAACCCTGTTAAGAAACAAAGCTTTGAAAAAAGGTGGGGAGCTGGTTTTAGAGAACTGCTGCTCTCCTCCTCTTTTTTAGGATTTGTCATCTTCTGAATGGTATCGACATATTCCTTAGGAAATAAGAGGATTATTCCTGTCGTCATGTTGTTTTTTGCAATAATAAGCAGAAAAGTAGGATGCAATGAAGGCAGGAATCCCTAGCTAAATGAATGAATATATACATAAAGTTCGCAGAAGCTGGGTGGGTGGTTCAGAATGGTCAATTTAATAAAAGCTTGGCTTGACGAAGTGAACCGTAAGCAAGCGGTTCGTCTGCTTTTGAGGGGAGTGCTTTTCTCTTTTTCTGTCAAAACCGAACAGGATGTTCATACTGTGCAAATTGAGAATGGCCTTATTTTTCTCTCTGAAGAAGGAAATCAGCCTTCATCGGTGAAATGGATAGAGGTACAGAATGATGTATTACAGTCGATTCTAATAGGTGAAAGAAAATTGAGAGAGGCAGTGAAAGAAAGGACAGCTGCCACTACATGTACTTTACGTGAGCTGCTGCTCCTAGAGTCGCTTTTTTTTCTCGCAACACCAGATATAACGGATGTAAATTTCACTTGCAAGACATGATAAATAATTTGACGAATAATTAAAAAACATGGTAATATTTTACTAACAATTACATAGCATCTTATCAAGAGCGGTGGAGGGACTGGCCCGATGAAGCCCAGCAACCGGTGAATCACGGTGCTAAATCCAGCAGAGTACAGACTCTGGCAGATAAGAAGAGATGTCGAAACCCCTTCTTCCTGTGAAAAGAAGGCTTTTTTTTGTTTCTTCAAATAGTATTTATATAAAAGGAGAGATAAAGATGTCAGGTAATGAAAAGAAATATCGTTTAGAAACATTAAGTGTCCATGGAGGACTCCAGCCAGATCCGACAACAGGGGCAAGAGCTGTACCCATTTATCAAAATAATGCTTATCAATTTAAAAATACAGAGCATGCGGCAAATTTATTTGCTTTAGCAGAGCCTGGCTATATTTATACTCGTATTCATAACCCGACTGTAACCGTATTTGAAGAAAGAGTTGCCTTGTTAGAGGGCGGAATTGGTGCTCTTGCCACATCTAGCGGAATGGCTGCCATTACTCTTGCTATTCTAAACATTGCTGAAGCGGGAGATGAAATCGTTGCTGCCTCGAATCTTTACGGCGGTACATACAACTTGTTTGCAGTGACTCTGCCGAAATATGGCATCAATGTTACTTTTGTTAATCCAGATGATCCGGAAAACTTCCGTTCGGCGATTACAGAGAAAACAAAGGCTGTTTTTGCTGAAACCATCGGCAACCCAAGTCTAAAAGTTCTTGATATTGAAAAAGTGGCTGGAATTGCTCATGAAGCAGGTGTTCCGCTTATTATTGATAACACATTTGCCACACCATATCTGTGCCGTCCAATCGAATTTGGTGCTGACATTGTTGTGCATTCTGCTACAAAGTGGTTATTAGGAAACGGAACAACTACAGGTGGAATCATTGTTGATGCTGGTAAGTTTGATTGGGACTCACCGAAGTTTCCTGGCTTCACTGAGCCTGATGACAGCTACCATGGTCTTGTATATGCACAAGCAGTGGGTGCTGCCGCTTATATTACAAAGGCACGTGTGCAGCTGCTTCGTGATATGGGACCTGCCTTAAGTCCGCAGAATGCCTTCCAATTTGTTTTAGGTCTTGAAACACTTCATGTAAGAATGAAGGAACATGTCGCAAATGCGGTGAAGGTTGCTCAATATTTAGAAAAACATCCTGCAGTTAGCTGGGTTATTTATCCTGGCAGCGAAGACAGCCCTGATAAAGCACTTGTGGAAAAATATTTACCAAAAGGCGCCGGCTCTATCATTATTTTTGGGATTAAAGGCGGCAGAGAAGCTGGGGCGAAGCTAATTAATAATATTGAAATTTTTGCTCATGTGGCCAATGTTGGGGATGCGAAGAGTCTTATCATCCACCCTGCTAGTACCACACATCAGCAGCTTGATGCAGAAGGATTAGCGGCTGCCGGAGTTTCGGAAGATTTAATCCGTTTATCCGTTGGCATTGAAAACGTAGAGGATCTAATTGAGGATTTAGAGCAGGCTATTAATAAAGCAACTGGCGAGTCTTCTCTATAAATAATCTTGTTTATATTTAAATAGTATTTTTTTGTGTAGATAATCCCCTGAAATTTAGTGTGTTTGGGGAAAAATAGCAAATTATTATTATTTTAAAATATAATTTTTTCAATTGACACTCTATTCTATCCATGATACGATATTTTTCGTAACTATAAGGGGAACCTTAAAGTAAAATGACTTGACAAGAATGTAATTAAATATAGATATTTGCTCTTATCAAGAGAGGTGGAGGGATGTGCCCGATGAAACCCGGCAACCGTCAATATGAATTGACATGGTGCCAATTCACACAAAGCGGGAAGCTTTGATAGATGAGAGAAAGGCAATGCAGCCTAATGCCTTTCTGCTCACATGCAGAAAGGCATTTATTTGTATAAAATCATTATATTAACTCCATTCCTGTTAAGGCTAAATGGTTATTCTATGGATAGTAAAGGGGTGAAATCATGATGATTTCAATCAAAAACGTAAAAAAGATTTTCTCCACAAAGCAGGGAAAAGTAACTGCTGTAACGGATGTTAATCTTGAGATACAAGAAGGCGAGATATTTGGTGTTATTGGCTATAGCGGTGCAGGGAAAAGTACCTTAATTAGAATGCTAAATGGACTTGAGCTCCCAACCGAAGGTTCTGTAACAGTAGCTGAAAACCAAGTTTCTCATATAAAAGGAACAAAATTAAGAAAAGCACGCCAGGAAATCAGCATGATTTTCCAGCACTTTAACTTACTTTGGTCTAGAACAGTAAGAGAAAATATAGCCTTTCCGCTTGAAATCGCTGGAGTGCCTAAACAAAAGCGAATGCAGCGGGTAGACGAGCTTATCCAGCTTGTCGGTCTTCAAGGAAGAGAAGATTCGTACCCATCACAGCTGAGCGGTGGTCAAAAGCAGCGCGTAGGAATTGCAAGAGCTCTTGCTAATAATCCGAAGGTATTATTATGTGATGAAGCAACATCAGCATTAGATCCGCAAACAACCGATCAAATTTTAGAGCTGTTAGTTGATATTAACAAAAGACTTGGATTAACGATTGTTCTAATTACGCACGAAATGCATGTTATTCGAAAAATCTGCCACCGTGTTGCTGTGATGGAAGCAGGTAAAATTGTCGAAATGGGCTCAGTATTAGAAGTATTTAAAAATCCGCAGCAGCCGATTACAAAACGATTTGTTCAACAGGTGACGGAACCCGAGGAAACAAAGGAAACAATCGAGCATTTGCTTACAGAGTACCACTCTGGAAGAGTTGTTCAGCTCACTTTTATTGGTGAAGGTGCTGAGAAGCCTCTGATTACAGATTTAATCCGGAATTTTGATATCACAATTAATATTCTGCAAGGGAAAATATCACAAACACAAAATGGGGCTTATGGGACACTGTTTATCCACTTAGATGGAGATGAAAGTGAAATTATAAAAGCCATTGACTTCATTAATACAAAGCAAGTTGGCTTGGAGGTGATTTCGAATGCTTAATCAATGGTTCCCGAATGTTAGATGGGATAAAATGTGGGAAGCAACGAATGAAACCTTATATATGACTGGAATTTCCACTCTTGCTACCTTTATTCTTGGTATTATTCTAGGTTTACTACTATTTTTAACAGCAAAAGGAAATCTGTGGCAGAACTATGCAATTAATAAAGTAATCAGCGCCATAGTCAATATATTCCGGTCTATACCGTTTATAATCTTAATTGTTCTTCTGATTCCATTTACGAAACTCATATTTGGGACAATGATTGGTGAAAATGCGGCATTACCGGCTTTAATTATCGGATCAGCTCCATTTTATGCCCGTATGGTTGAAATTGGATTAAGGGAAATTGATAAAGGTGTGATTGAAGCAGCAAGATCAATGGGAGCGAAAACAAGTACGATTATATGGAAAGTATTGATTCCTGAGTCATTGCCAGCCCTTGTTTCAGGGATAACAGTAACAGCCATTTCATTGGTAAGTTTTACTGCAATGGCTGGTGTCATTGGTGCAGGAGGTCTAGGAAATCTAGCTTATTTGGAAGGATTTCAGCGTGGCAGGTTTGATGTGACCCTGATGGCTACAATCATGGTACTAATTATAGTATTTATCATCCAATTTATTGGAGATATTATAACAAATAAAATAGATAAAAGGTAAAGGGGTTGTCAAAATGAAAAAATGGTTAACAGCATTATTCTCATTAGCACTCGTTCTTTTGCTGGCTGCTTGCGGCGGTGGAACGGAAGAAAGTAAGGATGATTCTGCAGCAGAATCAAAAGAAGAAGCGAAAAAGATTGTGATAGGTGCATCAAATGTACCGCATGCTGAGATTTTAGAGCAGGCAAAACCGCTTTTAGAGGAAAAAGGCATTGAGCTTCAAATTGAAACATTCCAGGATTATGTTCTTCCAAACCAAGCGCTAGATGCAGGGGATTTAGATGCAAACTATTTCCAACATATTCCTTATTTTGAAACTCAAATGAAAGATAATAATTATGATTTTGCCAATGCTGGCGGTATTCATATCGAACCAATCGGGATTTATTCAAAGAAACATAAATCATTAAAGGATTTGCCAGATAATGCAACAGTTATTATCAGTAACTCTGTTGCAGACCATGGCCGTGTTCTTTCATTGCTTGAAAAAGAAGGCTTAATTACACTAAAAGATGGTATTGATAAAACAGCTGCTACATTAGAAGATATCGTAGAAAACCCAAGAAATTTAGAGTTTGATACAGAATATGCGGCTGAGCTATTACCGCAAATCTTCAATAACGACGAAGGTGACATCGTTCTAATCAATTCAAACTTTGCGATTGACGCTGGTTTAAATCCACTTGAAGATTCTATTGCAATCGAAGACAGTGAATCACCATATGTAAATATTATTGCCGTACGCAAAGGTGATGAAAGCAAAGAAGAAATCAAAGCATTAGTTGAAGTATTGCGCTCAAAGGAAATCCAAGATTTTATTTTAGAACAATATGAAGGTGCTGTCGTACCAGTATCCCAATAAGAAAGATAAACATAAAGCCATAGCCCTCAATAAAAAAGGAGCTGTGGCTTTATTTTTTTGCTTTCTTAAATAATATTGTTGATTTTTGACTCATTTCACACGAATGAGTCAAAAATCTTGCCCATCAACATAGTATTTTAACAAAGCCCTTTTTTAAAAAAATATATTTTTGTTGCTTTATACTGTTGAGAGTTGATGTAAAATGAAGAAATTAAAAGAAAATTTAAGAATAATGTCGAATGCCCCTTAACAATAACCAATAAACAAGAATATACGCTGAAAATGGTTTATTTTCGGATTTGAGGAGTTTTAAATAAGGATGGTAGCATATAAAAATAATACAGCTTATGCTACGTCAAACTCATTTGACTCCATTCAGCAGAAGTCCTCCACTCTGTAAGTGAAGGGAATGTAAAAAGTTCTCTGGTACGGTTGGGGGAACCTTGACTGAATGAAGTGAAGCCTCCGGCGAGCCTTGCGATTTTTTACGGTATTTTATCGAGCGAACTCGATGGAAATCCGGGCGCAAATTCGGCGAGCGAATTTGATTTTTGAAGGGATTGAGAACCATTAGCAGCTTACACATGAATTATACTCATGAAATGGAAAAAGCCATGCATCATGCACATGGAATTGGCTATGAAGTCTATTGTCAAAAGCATCAAGAAAGAATGAAAGTTGAAAATCGACGCGAACAAGAATACAATCTTAGCAGAAAAATCCTTGAAAATTTTTCCAAAAAGCAACATCATTTATAAAATAGTCAGAATCATGTATAATAAAGATATATAAACCAGTGCAATTCCTGTGCGCTGGTTTTTTTGGTGTCAGGCACCGCAAAAAGACAAAATTGCAGGTGTGTTCATTTACGGCGTTTGATACTAAATAAAACGGACTGAATGCTGCATACTATATGATTAGAAAAACGAAAATTTTTATCTAGTATGGTGGTGTGCAATGTGAGTCCATAAATAAAAATATTTTAATAAATTATTATTTTTAATCTAATTGAAAATAGCTAAAATCCATTCTCAATAGCGATTAAACGGACTTTCTAAATAGTTTTGTTTGAAAAGCCTGTAAATACTACATAAATGTTGCTAACAAATATAATTTAGTATAAGATTGTAATGAGAATAGAATGAGAATTGAGAAAGCCGGTTACTAACCGACAAGATAAATTATTTTTCTGGAGGGTATAAAAATTATGGCAGGATCTGTACTAACCATTAAAGACTTACATGTCTCTATTGAGGGTAAAGAAATTTTAAAGGGTTTAAACCTTGAAATAAAAGGTGGAGAATTCCACGCAATCATGGGACCAAATGGAACAGGTAAATCTACTTTATCTTCAGCTATTATGGGACACCCAAAATACGAAGTAACACAAGGAAGCATCACGTTGGATGGACAAAATGTTCTAGAAATGGAAGTTGATGAACGTGCCCGCGCAGGTCTATTTCTTGCCATGCAGTATCCAAGTGAAATTAGCGGTGTGACAAATGCTGAGTTTTTACGTTCAGCAATTAACAGCCGCCGTGGAGAAGGCAATGAGATTTCATTAATGAAATTTATTCGTCAGATGGACAGCAAAATGGAATTCCTTGATATGGATCCAGATATGGCACAGCGCTATTTAAATGAAGGTTTCTCTGGCGGTGAAAAGAAGCGTAATGAAATTCTTCAGTTAATGATGCTGCAGCCAAAAATTGCTATTCTTGATGAAATTGATTCAGGACTTGATATTGATGCATTAAAGGTTGTTTCAAAAGGAATCAACGAAATGCGCGGAGAAGATTTCGGATGTTTAGTGATTACTCACTATCAACGTCTTTTAAACTATATTACTCCTGACTATGTGCATGTAATGATGCAAGGCCGTGTTGTGAAGTCAGGCGGTCCAGAGCTTGCACATCGATTAGAAGCAGAAGGTTATGACTGGATTAAACAAGAGCTAGGAATTGAAGACGAAACAGTCGGTCAAGAAGCGTAAGTTAGGAGGATTAGATTATGACAACAGAAATGAAAAAAACTTTTGAAAAAGAGTATATTAGCTCTTTTTCAAAGGAAATGGGCGAGCCTGTCTGGTTGACAGAGCTGCGCGTGAATGCCCTTGAGCAAGCTGAGAATCTTCCGATGCCGAAGCCGGACAAAACAAAAATCGACAAATGGAACTTTACTCAGTTTGAAAAACATATAATAAAAAGCGAAGATTTTACTTCTTTTGATGAATTGCCTGACAGTGTGAAATCATTAATCAACGTAAGTGAGAATGATCAAACATTGTATATCCAACGTAATAACCGTCCAACACTTATTTCTCTATCAAAAGAATTACAGGAAAATGGTGTTGTTTTCACAGATATATTTACTGCAGCTCGTGAACATGGTGAACTGCTGCAAAAGTATTTCATGAAGGATGCTGTAAAGGTTGATGAACATAAACTAACTGCATTACATGCAGCGTTGTTAAATGGTGGAGCTTTCTTATACGTTCCTAGAAATGTGGAACTGAAAAATCCAATTCAGGCTGTATTCTTACATGATGATGCAGAAGCAAATGTATTTAACCATGTGTTAATTGTTGCCGAGGATAACAGCTCTGTGACGTATGTTGAAAATTATATCTCGACAGTAGAAGCACAGGATAATGTCTTTAACATTGTAACGGAAGTCATTGCCAATCAAAATTCACATGTTCAATACGGTGCAGTGGATAATCTAGCAAAGGGCGTTACGACCTATGTAAACCGCCGTGGTGTTGCTGCAAAGGATGCACGAATCGGCTGGTCGCTTGGTTTAATGAATGATGGGAATACTATTTCCGAAAATGTAACCAATCTAATTGGGGACGGTTCAAGCGGTGATACAAAATCAGTTGTTGTCGGCCGCGGCGAACAAATTCAAAACTTTACGACGAGCGTTGTTCATTTTGGACGTAATACAGAAGCAAACATCCTTAAACGGGGTGTGTTGAAGGAAAGTGCGACAACCATTTTTAATGGTATTGGGAAAATCGAACATGGCGCTTCTAAATCAAATGCAGAGCAGGAATCTCGTATCCTGATGCTGAGTGAAAAAGCACGCGGGGATGCAAATCCAATATTGCTTATTGATGAAGATGATGTAATGGCAGGACATGCTGCTTCTGTCGGCCGTGTTGATCCAACACAGCTTTATTATTTAATGAGCCGCGGGATTACACAAAAGGAAGCAGAGCGCCTAGTTATTCACGGATTCTTAGCACCTGTTGTCAATCAATTGCCTATCGAAGGAGTTAAAAAACAACTTGTTGAGGTAATCGAAAGGAAAGTTCAGTAATGAATATCAAAGAAATCAAGCAATTGTTTCCTATATTAAATCAAGATGTGAATGGGCATCCATTAGTGTATCTGGACAGTGCTGCAACTTCCCAAAAGCCGATTGGGGTTATTGATGCCATTACGAACTATTATCGTCAAGATAACTCAAATGTACATCGTGGTGTTCATACACTTGGTACACGAGCAACAGACGCTTTTGAAGGCGCCCGTGAGAAGATAAGAAAATTTATCAATGCCAAATCCATTGAAGAAATTATCTACACAAGAGGAACAACAACGGCTTTAAATTTAGTTGCTTCTAGTTATGGAAATGCTAATCTTAAAGAAGGCGATGAAATTATCATCACGTATATGGAGCATCATAGTAATTTGATTCCATGGCAGCAAGTAGCAAAAAACACCGGTGCAACATTAAAGTATTTTCCGCTTCAGGAAGATGGTACATTATCAATAGATGATGTAAGAGCGACGATTACACCAAATACAAAAATCGTTGCTGTCACAATGGTTTCAAATGTTCTTGGTGTCATGAATCCGATTAAGGAAATCGCAAAAATTGCTCATGAAAATGGTGCCGTTATCGTGGTTGACGGGGCGCAGGGGGCACCGCATTTGAAAATTGATGTACAGGAATTAGATTGTGATTTCCTTGCTTTTTCAGGACATAAAATGTGCGGACCGACTGGGATTGGCGTACTATATGGTAAAAAACAACTGCTTGAAAACATGGAGCCGATTGAATTTGGCGGTGAAATGATTGATTTCGTTGGACTTTACGAATCTTCATGGAAGGAGCTTCCATGGAAGTTTGAGGGTGGTACACCGATTATTGCAGGTGCAATCGGATTAGGTGCAGCCATTGATTTTCTAGAGGAGATTGGGTTGGATAATATCCTCGAGCATGAACATAAGCTGGCAGCTTATACGCTTGAAAAAATGTCCGCTATTGAAGGAATTTCGATCTACGGTCCGAAAGAAGCAGAGAAACGTGCCGGGGTCGTGACATTTAATCTTTCCGATGTTCATCCACATGATGTTGCAACTGTCCTTGATGCAGAAGGCATTGCTGTAAGAGCGGGGCATCACTGTGCACAGCCGTTAATGAAATGGCTTGATGTTTCTGCGACTGCTCGGGCAAGCTTCTATCTGTATAATTCAGAGGAGGATATCGATAGACTTGTGGAAGGACTCGTGAAAACAAAGGAGTATTTTAGCGATGTCTTCTAATAATTTAGATACCCTCTATAGACAAGTAATAATGGATCATTATAAAAACCCTCGAAACAGAGGCGTTATTGAAGATGATAGTTTAACGATAAATATGAATAATCCGACCTGCGGCGATCGAATTCAACTGACTATGAAAGTAGAAAATGACGTTGTAGTAGATGCAAAGTTTGAAGGGGAAGGCTGTTCGATTTCGATGTCTTCTGCATCAATGATGACAGATGCGATTAAAGGCAGACCGGTTGAAGAAGCTTTAAAACTTGCGAATACATTTTCGGATATGATGCAGGGTAAGGATGTTGATGTTGACGATAATGATGATATTGGCGATATTGAAGCCCTTCAGGGAGTATGTAAGTTTCCAGCCCGCATCAAATGTGCAACATTAGCGTGGAAAGCTATGGAGAAGGCTCTTCATGAAGAAGAAAAATAAGATTCTATCCATTGAAGGATAGATAAAGTAAAATAATAAGTGGAAGCTGCTTAGCTTCCCTTATAAAGGAGGACTAAGGCGATGGCAAAAAAAGCACCTGAAATTGGTGATTACAAATATGGCTTTCATGATAAAGACGTCTCCATATTCCGTTCAAAGCGCGGTTTAACAAAGGAAATTGTTGAAGAAATTTCAAAAATGAAAAACGAGCCGCAATGGATGCTTGATTTCCGTTTGAAATCATTGGATTTGTTCTACAGCAAGCCAATGCCGCAGTGGGGTGGAGATTTAAATTCATTAGACTTTGATGAAATTACGTATTACGTAAAACCATCAGAGAAATCTGAAAAATCTTGGGATGAGGTTCCAGATGAGATTAAGCAAACTTTTGATAAGCTGGGGATTCCGGAAGCAGAGCAAAAGTATTTAGCAGGGGTATCTGCTCAATACGAATCAGAAGTTGTTTATCATAATATGAAGGAAGATCTTGAAGCGTTGGGAATCGTGTTTAAAGACACAGATTCAGCTTTACGTGAAAATGAAGATATTTTCCGTGAGCACTGGGCAAAGGTTATTCCTCCGACAGATAACAAATTTGCAGCGCTAAACTCTGCTGTATGGTCTGGTGGATCTTTCATCTATGTACCAAAAGGGGTTAAGGTTGATACACCGTTGCAAGCGTATTTCCGTATTAACTCAGAAAACATGGGTCAATTCGAGCGTACATTAATCATTGTTGATGAAGGCGCATCTGTGCATTACGTTGAAGGCTGTACAGCTCCTGTCTACACAACGAATTCACTTCACAGTGCGGTTGTTGAAATCATTATTAAAAAGGATGCGTATTGCCGTTATACAACGATTCAAAACTGGGCAAACAACGTGTTTAACCTTGTAACAAAGCGTGCGGTGTGTGAAGCTAACGCCACAATGGAATGGATTGACGGAAATATCGGTTCTAAATTAACAATGAAATATCCAGCTGTCATTTTGAAAGGTGAAGGTGCACGCGGTCTTACCCTTTCTATCGCGATTGCTGGTAAAGGGCAGCATCAGGATGCAGGTGCAAAAATGATTCATTTAGCGCCAAATACATCTTCTACAATTGTTTCCAAATCGATTTCAAAGCATGGCGGTAAAGTAACGTACCGCGGACAGGTTCATTTTGGCCGTAAAGCGGACGGTGCTCGTGCAAATATCGAATGTGATACATTAATTATGGATAATCAATCAACATCGGATACAATCCCATATAATGAAATCTTAAATGATAATATTTCACTTGAGCATGAAGCGAAAGTATCAAAGGTTTCAGAAGAACAATTATTCTATCTCATGAGCCGCGGTGTTTCAGAGCAGGAAGCAACTGAAATGATTGTTATGGGCTTCATTGAACCATTTACAAAAGAATTGCCAATGGAATATGCAGTAGAGATGAATCGTCTTATCAAGTTCGAAATGGAAGGTTCTATCGGTTAAGATAGCGTAAACCTTTGTATATCAAGGGTTTGGGGGATTATTATAAAGTGTAAAATTTCCGGCGTGCCGATTTCGTGCCGATTTGATTTATCTTTTAGTGTAGGAGGCGAACTTTTGAAGTTCGTCTTCTTCTATTTTCTCAGTAATATCAAGATAAGTATCGGCTGTTGTTTTGATGGTTTTATGTCCCAAACGATTCGATACATATTTAAGGCTAGCACCTGATTCAAGCAGCAGAACCGCATGTGTATGTCTGAAACCATGGGTGCCTTTATATTCAACACCAGCTTTTTTGCAATAGCTTTGGATTGTTTCACGAATAATAGAAGGTGTTAGATAATGACCGTTATAATTTTGAAAGATAATACCATCTTCGTGTTTGCGGAATCTTGGATTCCCTAAAATCAATTGATTCTGCTTCATCTTAAATTTCTTCAATTCACGTACTACCTCATTATCCATTTTGATTGTGCGATATGATGAGGAATTTTTTAATGTTGTCAGTTTCACTTTGTTATTATCATCTCGACTTGTTTGTTTGTCTATGGTTATCTTATCACCATCAATATCTGACCATCTTAAAGCTAATGCTTCACTTATTCTTAAACCAGTTTTGCTTAAAAAAAGCATAAGCATGTAATAAAGTTGATAGTCGGGAAAGCGTTGATGCTTATATGTTTTCATGAAATCCAATAACTGATTTAATTCTTGAAGGCTGAAGTATTTCACTTTTTCCTTTTTAATAGCAACAGTATCTTGAATAGGAACTTTTAATTTATCAGCAGGATTTTTCTCAAGCACTTCAAGTTCATGAACTGCATGATGCAAAATACTCTTCATAACCGAAAGATATTTTAATCTTGATCCAAACGAATATTTTTCTTTTCCGTTTTCATCTGTTTCACCGAATGTTGCAATCCATCTTTTTATTTCAGTTCTTTTTATAGTCATGATTTTTTTATCTCCAAAAGTAGGCATGATATGATTTCTAACAATCACTTCAAGCTGTACAAAAGTTGATTCCTTTACATTTGCTTTCTTATGTTCCAGCCAATCCTTCGTTACTTGACCAAATAGCATATTTCTATCATTTAAGGCTTGACCATAATAAATTCGTTCTTCAACTTTTGCTGCTTCAATTTCTGCTTCTTTCTTAGTGCGGAATGTTCCAATGCTAAATTCTTTACCTTCCTTAGATACTCGAGCCTGCCATTTTCCGCTTGGTAACTTTCTGAATGTTGCCATCTTCTAATTTCCCCTTTCTATCCTTTACAGTGAGGTTGATAACGCCTTTTATTTTTGCGCTTCTACTTTTACCCTCCGCACGATTACCATTTTATTTATCTTCTGTAAGTCCTTGTTTTTTTCTCAATCTTTTTAGACGTTGGTTATAAGTATTTTCACAAGTACTTCTCTTTCTGCCGGGTAATGGAGAACAGAATTTTTGTGCTGCGTGTCTTGCTTCGAACAATGCCCCGCAATTTAGACATTTTTCTAATTTTTCATCTTTGAATATGGCTTGTTTTAACTGGTAGCTGGCAACCTCTAAAAGATTATTAAAACTAATAGCAGGAATTATCTTCCCATCTGCTAAACGTGTACTTGTTTTACCGCTATTTCTCTGCTTCAGCTTTATGTTTAGATAGGCAAAAGCAATATTCTGTAAATCAGTATTCTTTACTTGTTCCCATGTCATAATTAATTCAGATGATCTTTCATTAGCTTTAAGGAAAGCGAGTTCTTCCGGTGAAAGGTCTTCAGTCCGCTCCGTAAAGAAAACCTGTGCAAAGTCTGCAAACTCATCTTTTACTTGTTGCATGTACTCACGGTTATTTTCTTTAATGCAATGCCACATTTTGAATGAAGTTTGTAGCTCAAGTAATTCTTCATAGAATGTTAATACATCCATTTCAGTATTAAACTTTACCGTGTCATTCTTTGGAAAAAGGGAAATTGGGCCAATGAGTTCATCTTCTTTGTCATTCATTTGTATATCAAATGGTATTCCATAATTTTTAATAAACTTCATTAAAGATGCATCATTTAGAACCTCAATTTTGTTCATTTCTAAGTAAAGCTCCGGTGTATCGCTTAATGGATCGTATGTGTAATAATCTTCTTCAGCATTGCCGAATTTTAGCACTTCCTCTTCTGGCACATAAATTCTTTTAATGAATCCCTCTAGTTTTTTTTGTTTTGCTTGGATACGATTTTTTATTCGTGCAAATGAATAATAATAGTAAGTTCCTACTTGTTCATCACTTTCCTTAGTGAAATGTTCCATCTTATATTCAGGAGCTACTACAAAGTTTGATGAGCAGTGTTGATAGTAGAGATATGGCATATATGACCTTCCTTCTTGTACCTCATAAAGATACGTATAAATTGCGGTATTTGTTTTGTCCGCTAATAGTATTATAAAGTAACACTACCACATAACACAATGCTATTTATGTGGTATGAAATTTGTTGTGAAAGGAGGGATGATATATGAAGGCAAATGGAGATATTCGAACAGCTATACAAGAATCCAATCTTTATAAATGGCAAGTAGCTCAACAATTGGGTATACATGAAAATACATTTTACAGATGGATGAGGAAAGAGATGTCATTAGATAAAAAGAAAATAGTTATGGAGGCTATTTCAAAAATCAAAAAAGAAGGTGTAATGAATTGACTGAAAAACATTTATTTCAGCTTTCTTTAAACGAGGAGGAATTAAAGAAAATTTATCTTACGGAGGTTCAAAAACATTTAAAAAAGATTGAAATGGATACTTTGCTCATGGATAGTAAGCAATTATGCAAAATGTTAAGTCTTTCATGGCCTACCGTAGAGAAACTTTTTTTGTATGACCCGAATTTCCCTAGCATCAGGATAGGGAAAAAATGGGTGTTCAGTAGAAAAGCAGTTCAAGAGTATATTGACCGATGGTGCTCAGATGTCCGTGAAAAAGGGGGAATGGTAGATATATAGATAATAATCAAGAGGTGATTATTATGGGTGAAGTTCAATGGATTAAGTTAGCGATAGGGATATTTGATGATGAAAAAATTCGATTAATAGAAACCATGCCGGAAGGGGATGAGATTCTTATAATATGGATTAAATTACTCATTCAGGCTGGAAAAACAAACGATGACGGTGATGTTTATCTGAATCAAAATACACCATATACAGAGGAAATGTTATCAACAATATTTAATTGCCCAATTGAGTCCATAAAAATGTCATTGAGTATATTCGAACAATACGGAATGATTGAGATTAATGAAGACCGAGTTATAAATATTGTTAACTGGGAGAAACATCAGAACATTAAAGGATTAGAGAAAATTCGAGAAGGAAATAGAAAAAGGAAACGTCTTGAGCGGGAAAGAAAAAAGCTTAGTAATGTTATCTGTGACAGTCACGTGACTGACACAGAGTGTCACGCAATAGAAACAGAAGAAGATAAAGAAATAGATAAAGAAAAGAAGAAAAATAATTACTCTGCTGAATTTGACAAATTCTGGAGCATATATCCTAAAAAGATAGATAAGAAGAAGGCGTTCAAATTATTTCAAAATGCATTGAAGGAACACTCATTCGAAACGATTATTGCTGGAACAGAAAAATATTTAAAACAAATTAAGAATGTGGAACAAAAGTTCATTAAACACCCCACGACATTTTTAAGCCATGAATCATTTTTAAACGAGTATGAAGTAAGGGGAGATAATAATGGATCATCTGAAACTACCCAAACGGTTGCGGAACAATATGACCTGGACTTCTAAATATTGCGAATTACACACCTATATAAAAGATGGGGTTGAACATGTTAAACCTGTACAAAAGATTTTAATAAACGGTAATGAGGTTTGCCCCAGATGTCAAACGGAAAAATGGAATAAAAATTTACAAGGTGAGGTGCAGCAATATTACGATGATCTTCTGGCAAAACATAAACAGAATGTTCTGTTCACTAAAAGTATACTAAATGACAAGACAATAACGAATGCTAGTATCGATTTATATATTACGGATAATCAAGAGGAGCGGCAGAATAAAGATTTGTGTTTAGAAATAATGGATTGTTTGAAGGAAGGACAGGTATTTAATGTGTTAATACAAGGCAATCCAGGTGCAGGTAAAAGTCACCTAGCATATTCAATCCTGCGGGAACTTAATCAGTCTGGTAAAGTCTCATGTCTATTTATTGATATAGATCAAATGCTTCGGCATATTCGGTCTAGCTTTAATTATAAGGATAGTCATTATACTGAAGGATACTTTATTAAACTACTTTCCTCAGTTGATTTTCTAGTTCTTGATGATCTAGGAGCTGAAACAGGAGCAATTGAAACATATAAATCTGCAACTGATTTTGTCCAAAGGATTTTATATGCAGTTACTAATGCACGTCAAGACAAAGTAACAATAAGTACGACCAACTTAAGTAGCGAACAATTATTTTCAATCTATGATAAAAAACTCGTTTCTCGTTTACTGAGAAACCCAAAATTTATTCTTTTTAAAGAAACCAGGGATAAAAGGATAACAGGGTTACCCTTTTAGATGGCAGCGTAATGTATAAGGCTAATATTTTTGATTGGCAGTATATATTTAGCGTTGTAATGATATTTAACAGGTCATAAAAATGAAAGAAAGGGAGAGTTATTATGAAATTAAGCGAGGACCTACTAAACGAATACAAGCGATTAAAAGAAGACCAGGAGCGATTTAGACTAAAAGAATTCGAATATTTTAAATCACTTCGATATCGCAAATTTATGCAAGAGGACCCCAAAGCGTTAATCACTTTACTGTTTATGGAAAAGTATCACACAATCTGGGATGATAATAATCCATTTAATATGGTTCCTATAGCTAGTCCAGCTCCTGAATCTGTAGAAGAGTTATACGCAAATTATGAAGAAGGTAAAACGAAAAATATTCATGAAATGGAAGATTACATGTATGAGTGGGATTTTAGACTTCCAGATTGTGATGATGATATAGAAAAAGTATACAATGAATGGAAACAGCGGTTAACAGGTAGTGAATCAATTGATGAAAAAATAGAAATCTTAGTAGAGTGTTTTACAAAAATAACAACTAAAGACAGTAACGGTTTCTGTATAGATGATTTACCCTTCTAGTTTATTATAGTAACAAAGTTATTAAGAAAAGTTAAGGTTAAGAAACTTAAAAAGAGCGTAAAAGGTAAGTTGAACAAGGATTTATTGCAATGTTCAATTCAGCCGCCTTAATAGCACAAAAGTTATTACCATACACCATAAAAACTAAAAATCGAAGACATAGAAAAACTGCCTAAAGGTCTTTCAACAGTTCGCTAAACTGTTGGAAGGCCTTTTCATTTATATTGACGGTCATATAACATAGAAAATCATTATTGCATTTATATCTGTATGTCCCAGCGGCAATTGTATTTCTTAATTGCAACTCTGGATTGAATTGTCAGTGAGGTGTGGCCATGTCTAAAGGAATGAGGGAATATTCTTTTCAATATAGAGCTGGCGGCTTTCCTTTAATATAATAGTTATTTTGTCCGCTTTCGTTGTGTTAAATTCAATAGTACTTTAAACTAGGATTAAATATAATAAAAAATTTACATTATTTGTGTTTTAACAATAGGGAGTGATAACATGTTAGGTTTGCAGTTGCGTAAAGAATTCAGAAGTAGGGTTCTCAAAGGAACGGCAATTGACTTCAACAATGAGATACACAGCAGTCGAACAGAAGAGTTTTTAGATATTACATATCCTTCAAATGATTTAATAAAGATGCTGGAGGTTGTCAACCAAGAAGAATCTCGTCCTGTTGTTTTGATTGGAGAGCGTGGCCAGGGTAAGTCACACTTACTTACCACCCTATTCCATGCATTTGAGCATTCAGCAGAAGTAAAGCAATGGCTGGATCGGTGGGCTACCCGCCTTGCTCGCCCTGAAATCCGTAATATCCATTTGCGAGATGGTATGTTGGTTGTGGCTGAAAGTTTGCAGCGTCAAAATTACAAGTACCTGTGGGACATTCTACTCGACCATCACCCGCACGGGACCTATATTCGCGGTAAGTGGGAAGGACAGGGAGATAAGAAAACAGATGTACTCGGATATGATTTAGTTTTGGAGATGCTTGAAAACCAGCCAACAGCCATCATTTTTGATGAGTTCCAGACTTGGTACGACTCTTTAACAAATACAAAGCAATATCCATGGCGCCAATGGGCATTTAATTTTATCCAAATTCTGTCCGAAATTGCAAAGGACCGCCCTGATCTGCTAGTATTGGTTGTTTCTGTTCGGAATGGACAAACAGATGCTTACCAACAAATTCACCGGATGAATCCGACTCTCATCGATTTTAAAGGGCATTATGTGAAGCGAGATCGGAAACGGCTGCTGTTGCACCGTTTGTTTGAAAATAGGATGAACATTGGTGAGCAGGACATTCTCCATCTAATTAATTTACATATACAGGAGTATTTTCGCCTGCAGCAGATACCTGAGTCAGAGCAAGAAGCAATGACAGAGGATTTCATAGAAACATGGCCGTTCAGCCCGCAACTGCTTAATTTGTTGGAAGATCAAATTTTAATTTCCACAGATGCCCAGGAAACACGTGATTTAATCAAAATTCTTGCCAACCTGTTCAAGCAGCAGGTGGATTCACCATGTATTATTACACCAGCATCCTTCTCTATTGAGAGTGATCGTGGCGGTATTGCTGCTTTGCTTGATTCTGTTTCTAATGAATATCATACAGAGCTACGCGATCGTGCACAGCGTAATTTGGAAGCAGTAAGTGAGGCAGTCAAGGATAAGGAGCAGATTCCACATGCCGAGCGGATTATCAGCGCACTATGGTTGCGCTCTCTTGCAATGGACAAGCTTGCCGGTGCCGAAAGGAATACTTTACTGTCGGACATTACTCAAGATAGAAGGATAGATGGGAATACTTTCCTCTTGGAAATGAACCTTATTGTTAATAACAGTTTTAACATCCATGAGCAAGGTGAAAAACTGCTGTTTAAGCAAGAGGAAAACCCACAGGCAAAGCTCTTAGCTTTTGCACGGAATGACAAGTTGTTTAAAGATAAATCTGATATGACAAGATTAGCAAAGGAAATTGCATATGTACTCAGTGGTCCGGGAGAATTGGCAGCGAAATATCGTGTTATTGTATTAAAGCGGGATTGGCAAACTGATCCGTGGACGGACGTTAGTGAGTCAGAGCATCCAAGCAGATGGGATACACGTGTTCCTGTCGTTGTGGTACCGGAATATACAGACCGCATGGAGGAAGTGTTAGGAGGGTGGCTAAGTAAGCACATTAGCGTTAAAAGAAACACCGTTCGTTTCCTGCTGCCGAAGGCGGGAACATCTAATTTATATCGAAATCCAGAACTTCTGCTACTTGCACGGGCTACCTTAAAAGCAGACGAATGGAAGCAGGGGGAACCGGAGTACAGACCATTAGCAAAGCAGTATCAAGACAAGCTACGTGAACAACTAGAGGTGCTATTTGACCGATTTGCTGTACTAGATGAGTGGAATTTCAGCAATCCAGAAGATTGTTTATTTCATATTGAGGCTCATCAAGCAAAAGGTAGTGCAATATTAGATGCGATTCAGGAAATGGTTCGTCGTTCCCTGTTTGAACCGGAAGAGTTTCAAGAGCTGGTGAAACAAAAAGCGCAAAAGAACGAATCTATTGACAGGCTGTTAAGTGAACTTCAGGAGCCGCGTTCTGGCGGTAAGCCGTGTATTCCTTGGATTGGGGAAGCAGAAATCAAGGACAAACTGCTCCGTTTATGTGCTAAAGGTCTGATAGCCATTAATGTACGAGATATGAACACCCTGACTAAGTTGGCTGGAGAAACTGAGGAACAAACATGGAATCGGATTAAAGGGCAGCTTGGGACAGGTAGCTACTTGAAGGAAACATATCTTACACTTCCTTCCCCAGTCCCAACTACCTCACAGGTAGATTCAAAAGATGGCACACAAACAACTCACCCACCAATAGGGGGAGGATATACGCCGACTTCGGATGGGGCAGGACAAGGGGCAGGAATAACACCTCAACAGCCAGTGAGCGGACAACAAATCGGAGAAAGTTCAATTCCAATGAATTTGTTCGGTGGTGGCACAGAAACGCCTAGAGTAAGAGGTTATAGTGCGCCGGCTACTTCTTCACTTAACCTCATGGGGAAGACAGAAAGCTGGGGTATCAATTCGGGCTCTACACTTCGCAATGTTATCTTTAAGGTGGACAAGCTGACAGGTGCCCAACTTCAGAAGCTATTGCAAAATCTACCGGATGGTTTGGCATATGAACTGAATTTGGATAAGGAGGAATAGGCATGTTATCCGTAGATACTCTACAGGCGATTATCGAAGCTTCGGACCAGGATGCTTGGGACTATATCAGGAGTGATCTATATAAATTATACTCGGCTTCGTTTGCGGAATCAGCTTCACATGAAATTTTGCAACGAGAAAAGCATGTAAGTTATTTGGAAACTTTGTTAGCCGGCTCATGTTGGAATTTATGGGACAGCTTTGAGAGAGCTGTCCCGAAAACAAGTGATGAGCTCATTAAACACTGGAATCAAAAAGCGAATGGGAAGGCAGTGTTCATTATTGACGGTTTGTCTCTGCGTGAATTACCGTTCCTGTTGGAAGGTGCAGCACAGCATGGGTATCACATCCATCAATCTCATATTACAGCTGCTAGTCTCCCAAGCGAAACTACCGTTTTTGCCAAGGACTTGGGATTTCCTCAACGATCTGCATTGGAAAACAACCAAGCAGGTACACGCCACTTTCTTATAGGGGCAAAAACGGATTGCTTGGATCTACCTTGGAGTGACTGCATCTCTCGTATTACACCAGACCCTAATTGGGTGGTGTGGCATACTTGGTTTGACGATCGGATTCATGAATATAATGTACCCGGAAAAGGATTACGTGAATTGATTACTAAGAGTGAAGTGGAGTTTTCCTCTAGTAGTTTTTGGGGGCTAGTTGACAAGCTGGCCCAAGGCAGACAAGTCTATATTACTAGTGACCACGGTTATGCTGCTACCGGTGATTTTTATAATGTAACAGACAAACAAGCTTTATATTTAAAAGAAACCTATAAAAGCCAGCGGTTTGCAAAGGTGGACTTGAGGAGGAGCGGATGGATGCCTCCTATTGATATTCCGCTTACTTCAGAGCATGGCTCTTATTCATATGTGCTTGGCCGACGAAAATGGCGCAGCGCTGGTGGCTATCCAACACTCACCCATGGAGGTTTATCACTTATGGAGACACTTGTACCGTTTTTAGAACTATCGAAATAATAAGGAGAAAACTATGGCAAAAGCAAAAACAAAGAAGCAAATTATTGATGAGGGAATTGCGAAAGCAGTAGGGGCCGGAAAAGAAGTTAGTGTTGAGACAGTTGATTTTTCTGACCCGAATCGTCCTAAAACCGTTTTGGAAGTTGACTTTCCCATTCTTCCGGTAAATCAGGTAGCTGCAATTGAAGGTAACGCAGGCAAACCCATTTATCAAATGTCAAAATGGTGGGCTCGCCGTCGCTCCAGCGTATTCCGTGCGATGTTATTGGCTGGTGCTATGAAGGCACCAGAAGATCCGATTGATGCAGCAAAAAGTGTTTGGGATGTTTACTATGCTAATCATCAAAAGAAAGGTATATTCAGCCATTTGAAAGTAGCGGATGTGTTTATGGGTGGCGGTACGACGTTAGTCGAGGGAACTCGTCTTGGCATGCAAATGTATGGAAATGATTTGAACCCTGTTGCCTGGTTAGTTGTAAAAAATGAAATGACCGCTGTGGACATTAGCGAGGTTAAGCAAGCTTTTAACCAAATCGAACAAGTGCTAAAACCTCAAATAATGCCGTACTATTCATGTAATTGTCCGCGGGGGCATATGGGGAAATGGTTAAAATTCTCCAATTCTACTGCTCCCGTTAAGCCGTATTACGACGAACCGACTATTATAAAGCCTACAGAAAAACAACTAAAAGATTTTGAACAGTCCATCCGCACTTTTGAGGGGTGGTCTTCTTGGTACCAACATCATGGCTACCATTTTGATGTCATGTCAGAGGATTTTAATCCATTTATACTCACAGCGGAAGAAAGAGCATATTATCGTTACTGGGGACCAGAGATTATCTATACTTTCTGGGCGAAACATGGTCCTTGTATCTCTGACGACTGTAATCATCGAACACCATTACTTACAACAACTGAGATTGCTAGTAAAGAATTGTCCGTAAAGGCATGGTCTGATTATCAATGCAAGCATTGCGGGGAAGTGTTTGATGTTGAAACGCAGGAAGCACGAATTGCTCCGAGTGTGCCCTTTGTTGTCGCAGAAGGTGAACAGTCTTATGCCTTAGTAGATACGGAACATAGTTTTGATTGTCCTTCCTGTCACCACACTACCAGCATTACAGTATTTGAAAATATTAAGCCTAAGAATAAAAAGATTAAACTTACTCTATTTGTTCACCCAGACTGGATGAAAGGGAGCAACCTTTCCAAAGGGGGAACTGTTTCAAGTAAACTTGAGGATACAGCAGAGTGGAACAAAGAGCGTTCTAATGCTCTCCGCTATATCGAGGTTAGAGGGATTGTTCCTGAAATGATTACCTGCCCAGAGACAGGAATTACATTCAGTTCAAATCGAGGAAATATACCAAAGCGCTCGACCTTTACTTGTCAATCTAGTACTTGCGGCAGGGAGCAGGATGTTCTGACTTCAATACGTGAGACAGGAGAAACAGGACCAGTCTCTATGTATGTACAGCAATGTTACTGCCCGGAGTGTGATCTTAACAATGAGGTGTATGGAGGCCGATTCTTCGCAAAACCTAACACCGATCAGTTCAATGCAGCAAATATAGAATGGAATGCAAGATGTGAAGGGGATTTGCATTTATACTGGCCAAAAAGTGAATTGCCGTATGGCTTTATGACTCATAAATTGAATGGCGGTATCCCGAATCATGGTTTTACCCATTGGTGGAAAATGTTTAATGCAAAGCAGTTGATAATTCACTCACAGCTATTAAAGCTAATTGAGGAAATGCCGGCTTCTGATAATATCAAGGATGTACTCATGGGAATGTTCCAACAATATTTGAGGAATCAAAACATGTTCTGTTTTTGGAATAATATAGCTGACAAAATGGAGCCAATGTTTAGTAATAATAATTACCACCCTAAATCAACAGTTATAGAGAACAATGTATTTGGAGTAATGGGTCGAGGTAATTTAGTTTCTAGCTTTGAAGCAACAATAAAAGGCCTAGAGTGGGCTGCTAATCCATTTGAATTGGTTTCTAAGGACTACTTGAGTACACAACAGGAAGAATTAGCTCAAGGGGTTACAGGAAAGAGCCACAAAGTATATCCAAACGATCCAGTAATGCCAGCAGCCAGTATTAATAATGGCTCATCTACTGATCTAGAACAAATTGAAACTGAAACACTTGACCTGGTAATCACAGACCCGCCATTTGGAGGATTGCTTCATTACTCCGAATTAGCTGACTTTTTTTACGTTTGGTTACGCTTAGGATTAAAAGGACGCTACCCGGACAAGTTTTCGTCTGAATATACTTTAAAGTCTCTTGAGGCTGTTTCAAATCCTGCTAGACACCCTGAAGATCCAGATGGGTTTTATAGAAGGCTGCTAACTCAAGTATGGAAAGAATCCTCCAGAATGCTAAAGCCGGGTGGAATCCTCTCTTTCACATTCCATCACAGTGCAGACGAACCTTGGTTAGATGTTTTAGAGAGTCTCTTTGAAGCAGGGTTTTATTTGGAAGCGACTTATCCAATCCGTAGTGACGAGACAAAAGGTGAATCCGGACAGTTTGGCTCAAGAACAATTGAATATGATATTATCCATGTCTGTAGAAAACGGACGGAAGAACCGCAGTCTATCAGTTGGGCGCGGCTACGTAAAAGAATGCTGCGTGATATTCGTCAACTTGAGGAGATTTTGGCAAATCACGTTGCATCCGGCTTGAGTGAATCCGATGCACAGGTTATTCGGAAGGGGAAGGCTTTAGAATACTTCTCCAAGCACTATGGGAAAGTATATGTAGAAGAGGGACGTCAATTCTCAGTAAAAGAAGCTCTAATTGGAATCAACCAGCTTATTAATCATGAGAAAGATAGTACTGTTGAGCCGCCTCCTGTTGAAGCTGAAGTAATGACTGATCTATTTCTTCGTATTTTTACAAAGACTGTCTCTGTTCCACGTAATGAAATGCAAAATTACTTGCGGGGTACAGGAACTTCAGCCAGCGACTTTGAAGTAAAGAATTGGTGCTATGAAAGCAATAAAACATTTTATATGGTAGACCCGCTTACATTTGCAAGAGAATGGAAAGGGAAGCAACGTAAGGGGTTGTCATATGATTTGGATCAAACTTTATTCTTTATTGGTGCTTGTTTTAAAAATAGCAATATTAATGTACATGATACATTATCGAACCCGAGCTTTAGTATGCATCCAGCTGTAGTTCCATTGCTTGGTTGGTTCTCTCGAAATGGTGGAAATTCAGAGATTGTCCAGGCTGCCATTACAGCGTTTCAGCTGTGTGCTTCTTGGCAAGCCAAGAATGTAACGAAACAACAGGAGCAGCTTGAGCTATTCGGTATGGATGGGGAGGAATAACAATGGCTTCTGTTATGTTAGTTGACACATGGAAACGTAGTGGGATTTCTCTGCTTTGGGACCCGACTGAAGTAGGGGAAGTTGTGAAATTAGAGGATATTGTCAGCATAAGACAGTATATGCATTTATACCAAACAGAATGGCCGGATGATTTGCCCTCTCTATACGGAGATGCACTTGTTGTGTCTGGACTTGACACAATTATGGATCTGTTGGAACCAGAAGATTTGGTGTATTGGTTGGAAAAAAAGCTGTACCCATCTCTCTTGTCGTTTCAAAGTATGTACGAAGGGCAATGTGCGCTCATCTTTTGGCTACCGGATTCGCAGAAACGTTTAGAATTGAAGGCAGACGGTATTTTCTATTGGAAGTGTACCGGCACATATCAAGAAAAGGAAATTCCGTTAAGTACTTGTCTTTGGAATGGTGCGGCTATTAATGCGCAATTGATAGCCAGCAATTCAAAGGTGCTCGATGTAAAGGATAATGGGTGTACCGGAATCTTCCACCGTAGAATCTCATAGGTAGGTGAGAAGATGGAATTTACAATGGGTCAACGTGTCTATCATGAAGAACACGGGGAAGGTGTAATTATCAGCCTCCCCAGTAATGGATTTGTACCAGTATTTTTTAGTACTGGTGAGCGACGTGTGTCGCTCACTACGTTGTCGCCAGTACTCAGCCGTTCTGAAACAATCATCAAGCAAATACAGTCAGGGGAGGACAGGGTAAAGCGGTCATGGCTTGCTTATCAAGCTTATAAACTACCGCTTCTTCAAAGCGCAGCTGCATTAACTTCGGCGCCCATTGATCTGCTACCGCACCAAGTTGTGCTGACTCATCGGATTGCAACTGCTTCTCCACGGCGATTCCTCATTGCCGATGAAGTAGGATTGGGGAAGACAATTGAAACTGCACTGATTTTACGAGAGCTTGCAAGCCGAGGCGAGCTGCAACGAGCTCTCATGATTGTGCCGGCTGGATTAGTAAACAACTGGCATCGAGAGCTAAATGAAGTATTTAACCTTGACTTCGAGGTATTTGGTAGTGAAGGAGACGTAACAGACCGACGTTCCAATGCCTTTGCCAAGCACAACCGCTTGATTGCAAGTGTAGACACCTTGAAAAGGAAAGCCCGTCTGAAAAAACTAAAAGAAGCGCCGATGTGGGATTTGGTTGTGTTTGATGAAGCGCACCATTTAACAGCCTATCGCAGCGGTGGCAAAGTAAAAAAGACGGAGAACTATAAGTTGGCTGAGGTCATGCGGGATATATCTCGAGATTTGGTTTTGCTGTCAGCCACACCGCACCAGGGTGATAATTTTCGCTTTTGGATGCTTGTGCAACTTTTGAACCCAGGATTGTTTCGGAATGTGGATGAGATGCTTGCCTACCGGCATCGACTCAATGAAATCGTGTTTCGCCGGACAAAAGCAGATGCCTGCCGGCCGGATGGTTCTACTTTGTTTGCTCGCCGATCCGTACAAACAGAATCTTTCATCATGTCAGAAGATGAACGGGAGTTTTATGGAGAACTAATTGAGTATCTAGCAGACGGTTTTGCTCTTGCAAAACGGCAAGGGAGCAAAGGGCATGCACTTGGATTTGTCATGACCATATTTCAAAAAATTGCGGCCTCCAGCTTTGCCGCGGTTCGACGTACTTTGCGACGTCGCCTGCTAGCACTGACTGTACAAGAAGGCTTGATGCATGACAGTAATCTTGATATTGATGCACGGGAGCAAACCTTCGGACAGGCTCGGCAGATGATTAGGGAGGAATATGGGCTCGGTGATGACCGGATGGCAGAGATAGAAGTCGACCATATACTTGCTGAATATAAGCGTAAGATTGCTCGGAAGATGGACGAGGAAGAAGCACGGGGTGTTTCGGATGATGGGGCAAGTGAAGTTGACTTAGGTTCTGCCGAAGATATGGTTATTGGTTCTGTGGCCTTCGCCTTGCCGGAGGAACGTTCTCGAATTCAACAGCTCCTACAAGCCTTCCCATATGGGCAAGAGACCAAGGTGCAAAAGCTGCTGCACGCGTTAGGAGTATTGTGGCGCAACAATCCGGACGAGAAGATAGTCATTTTTGCCACCTATTTAGGAACTGTAGAAATGCTCGCAGAAGAGATTGAACGGGAATATCCGGGGCAAGGTGTAACAGTTCTAAAAGGCGGTGACCATGGAGCGAAAGTGGCTTCGGAAAAACGTTTCCGGCGTGCAGACGGTCCAAAGGTGCTTATCTCAACTGCAGCTGGTCGAGAAGGAATTAACCTGCAGTTTGCTCGAATTCTGTTTAATTTTGACTTGCCTTGGAACCCGATGGATGTTGAGCAGCGTATTGGCCGGATTCATCGTTATGGTCAAAAGCATACGGCGCAGGTTTATAACCTTGTGCTCTCTGATACAATTGAGGGAAAGATTTACTTGCTGTTGGATGAGAAGCTGAAAGAGATAGCCCGCACGCTTGGTAAAGTCGATGAGTATGGGAATGTGGCTGAAGACCTACAGTCCCAAATTCTCGGGCAGTTGTCTGAGCGGCTAAACTATGAATTACTTTACAAAAATGCCTTAGAAGATCCCGAATTGAAGAGGACAAAGTATGAGCTAGAAGTGGCACTTGCCAATTCTTTTGAGGCACGGAAGGCAGTGACAGAACTTTTTCAAGACCTAGACCGCTTCAGTCTTGAGGAGTATGCTCCATTTGCAAATGTAGGGTCTGATATGCAGCAACTTGAAGCATTCATACGAGAAGCAGTTATGAGGGATGGAGGGAAATTCACAAAACGAGGAGAACAGCTCTTTGAAATTCAAACATCCGGTACACCACCTATGTTATATACAACTGAAAGAGAAGTTGCCTTGGCAAACGAGCAAATTGCTTTATTGGGATTAGACCATCCACTGGTTAAGGACTATCTGCAAATATATCGGAAATTATCGCCAGCAGAGCTAGGTATCCGCGTGAAAAGTAAGGAAGGAGTATCAGGTGTGTTATCTTTATGGCATGTGGAAGTGCAAGGAGAAAAACGGGAAACAAAATCACATGTTTTGGCCTTATCCGCAGATTCCCAGGGAAGTCGCATTCCGGAATGGGAGCGCAATCCTACATCCTTGTTTTTCTGGCCTTCAACACGCAGGCATAGTGATTTGGACAATGTATACATACTTCATGAAATTCTGGAACCTATGCTACAGCGGGAACTACTATATCGAGGTGTTCTTAGTGGAGAGCAAGATTATAAAGCAGAAATTATAGGATGGATTGAAGTTGTACCTTCATGAATTCATATCCTAGTACAGATAAAAGAACGTAAGAAATACAGTATAACTGATTACTACGGATAGGAAAGTGGAGGGCATGCTCCCTCCAAATGATCATAAAAATGCTCATACTTTCATGCCGATTTCATGCCGACTTCATGCCGACTTCATGCCGATTTCATGCCGATTTCATGCCGAATTGATTTTATAATACATTTAAATTTATTATAAGAAAAAGCTGAAACCCTTGATATAAAGCTGTTTTTTATAATTTATTTTAAACTGTTTAACGCTCATCTAATCAAATTCGAGATGGAAGGTTCTATCGGCTAATACTTGCATTAGAATAGAAGCAAAACCGTTTTGCCTTAGGGGCAGACGGTTTTGCTTTTTTAGCGATTCTATGCCTCTTAGCTCGTCCGCCCGTTCCCTTCATTTACATTTATCCCTTAATTAGCTATTCTTAAAACGTAAAGTAAAAGGCAGAAGAATAGGTCTGTCAAACATAGAAGGTGTGAAAGTATGGAGTATATAATTCTTGTGCTGCTTGGATTGTTAGCAGGGACAATAGGAAGTCTTGTTGGCCTTGGCGGGGGAATTGTCATTGTACCTGCTTTATTGTTTTTAGGCGGGTCTACGGCACTGATTGGTGAAGTGTCACCGCAAGTTGCTGCAGGTACTTCGCTTTTAGTAATTATTTTTACCGGCTTATCCTCGACCATTGCCTATTATAAGCAAAAAAGGGTTGATTATAAGAGCGGACTGATTTTTTTTATTGGAAGCGGCCCAGCGGGAATGTTCGGGGCTTGGGTAAATAAGCAGTTAGATGTTGATGCTTTTTCCATTTGGTTTGGTATCTTTATGATATTTATGTCGTTTGTCCTCATGTTTAAGGATAAATTAAAGCCATTAAAAAGGAAATCTGAAAAGGGAATTTGGCGGACCTATATAGATGAAGCAGGCAATGAGCAATCCTACGGGTATCGGCCGCTCATTGCAATAGCTATTTCCATCGTTGTTGGCTTCTTGGGAGGTCTTTTAGGCATTGGCGGCGGTTCTTTAATGGTTCCAGCCATGATTCTGTTATTCTTTTTTCCGCCACATATCGCTGTTGCTACTTCGATGCTCTTATTATTTTTAACATCAATTACCAGTTCCATTACCCATATCATAATGGGTAATATCAATTGGTTCTATGCGCTCGCACTAATTCCTGGTGCCTGGTTTGGCGGAAAAGCGGGTGCGTTACTCAATCAAAAGCTTCCAGGAAAAACCATTGTGACCCTTTTAAGAATTGTTCTAATTATTGTAGGAGTGCGTTTAATCTTTAGCGGGCTTAATTAAAAGAGTTTTTGTGCCTCTTGTGCTAAGATGAAGTAAATGAAAAAGCTTTATCTTAGTGCTTAAGCAGGAAGGGAAGGTGATAAAATTTGGAAGTTATCCATATTTATCATACGAATGATTTACATAGCCATTTTGAGCATTGGCCGCGTATGCAGCAGTTCCTTGAAAAACGGAGAAAATGGCATCAGGATGCAGGTGAGGAATTCCTTTTATTTGATATTGGCGATCATGCTGACCGCTCTCATCCTTTAACAGAAGCTACCAAAGGAAAAGCAAATATAGAATTATTAAATAAAGCAGGCTTTCATGCCATAACAATTGGTAATAATGAGGGGATTACGTTTCCATATGATGATTTAGATTATTTATATGAGAACCGGCAGTTTGATGTTTTATTAGCTAATTTAGTCTATAAAGATGGGCATCGCCCTCAATGGCTTAAGGACCATACGATTTATGAAACGAAAAAAGGCGTCAAATTGGGTGTTACTGGGTTAACTGCAAATTATACATATCTTTATGATTTGTTAGGCTGGCAGACACATGATCCGTTCGATTCACTTAAGCAGCAAATTAATCTTTTAAAAGGAAAGACAGACATCATGATTCTGCTTTCCCATTTGGGGATTCATGATGATGAACGGATTGGACAAGAATTTCCGGATATTGATGTAGTTATCGGCGGACATACGCATCATATCCTTCATGAGGGAAAAATGGAGGGTAACACACTCCTTACATGTGCAGGCAAGTACGGAATGTACATCGGTCATATTCAATTGACAGTTGATACGGCTGCAGGCCGTATTATTGAGAAAAAAGCATGGCTGTATGATACGAATGATTTGCCTCCAGTGGAAAATGAAGAGGAACAAGTGAATCAATTGTACAAAAGGGGCAAGGATATTCTTTCTTCTGCCGTCGTCGCATCAGATTGTAATGATATATCGAAAGAAGACCTGGCTGTCATGCTTTGTCAAGCGATTCAGGATTGGTGCCATGCTGATTGTGCTTTTATGAATGAAGGAATCATATTGGAAGGCTTAGCAAGCGGTAAAGTGACCCGATATGATTTATTGAAATTATGTCCTCATCCAATTAATCCGGCAGTCGTCGAGCTGTCAGGATCTGAGCTAAAGGAAGTACTGGCCCAGACAATGGATGAAAAGTGGAAAGATCTACAAATATTCGGTCTTGGCTTCCGCGGCAAAATGATGGGGAAAATGGTATACAGCGGCATTGATGTAAAAAAGGAAAAGGATTATTATCGTTTTTCTATTCATGGGCAATTCATCGAGAGTGACAGGACCTATAAGCTAGCGATTCCTGATATGTTTACATTTGGCCGATTTTTCCCATCTATTTTTCGTGCTAAAAATAAGCAGTATTATTTACCCGAATTCCTTCGACATTTATTAGAATGGAGAATTGGCGAGATAGAAAAACAATCGGTCAACTAATACACGCTTTCTTTCTTTTCTACATATGGTGTAATAGGAAAAGGAAAGGAGAAGGTTATTCATGATTGATGTTTCGCCAATTGAAATTAGTGGACATACCTTTTTAAGTATTTCTGTCACTTTACCCAAAACCAATCTGCTTGTCGTGACAAGTGATAAAGGATATATTATGTGCGGGGCACTGGATGTTGCATTGCTGAATGAAAAGCTGAGAGATAGAAAAGTTATTGCCGGCAGAGCAGTTGGTGTTAAAACAATTGAACAGCTGTTGGAAGCACCGCTTGAATCGGTGACCCATGAAGCAGAATCCATGGGAATTCATAAAGGGATGATTGGAAAAGAAGCCATGCTTAAAATGCTATAAAAAGGAGGGGAGTCATCGCGACTGCCCTTTTTTAATTATTGGAATCATTTTTAGATAATAGGGACTATTGCATCTTGTAATAACAGAATTTTTCGGGTTATGGTGGTGTATATGTAAAATGATCTATTGCTCTTGTAGTAAAAAATAAATCTGTAGGTGCTATGTATGAGATTAGTAAAGACTTCATCAGTAGGGACAAATACAAAGCTTGGAAAAGCTATTTATAATGAAAATGGCCGAATATTAATAAATAAAGGTGTTGCTCTTGAGGAACGTATGTTAAAGCGGTTAATAGAGCTAGGGATTACCTATATTTATATTGAAGATAAGAATACGGAAGATATTGTTTTTCGGGAACCTATATCAGATCCGTTAAAAAGGGAAGCATTAAACACTATTGCAACTACTTTTAAAAAAATTTACTCAGAGCCGCTTGAATCTAAATCGTTTATTATGGAAAAATCCGTTAAAGAATATCAAACAGTTATTAAGCATATTATGCGCGAGTTAAATAACAGTTCGGAGTTGTTATCTATTCTCTCGGATGTGTGTGTACACGATACCTATATTTTCACTCATTCATTAAATGTAACACTCTATTCTTTGGCGCTGGGGATGGAACTTAAACTGTCAACTGCTAAATTAGAAACAATCGGCCTTGGAGCCCTTTTGCATGATATTGGCAAGATAGCAATACCGAGGGAAATTCTGATGAAACCTGGAAGGCTGACAGATGAAGAATATGCGATTGTAAAAAAACATTCATCTGAAGGCTTTGAATTGCTTCGCAATACGCATGCAGTTCCACTGCTCGTTTCTCATTGCGCCTTTCAACATCATGAGCGACTGGATGGCTCAGGCTATCCAAGAGGACTTCGAGGTGATGAAATTCATGACTACGCGAAAATTGTTGCAGTGGCAGACGTGTTTGATGCGGTGACATCTCATCGAGTTTACCGGAATGCGATGCTTCCGCATGAAGGATTGGAAATGCTTTATGCTGGAACAGGCCGTCATTTTCAAGCTGAAATTGTGAAAGCTTTTCAAAATTCGGTGGCTATTTATCCCGTAGGAATTACTGTTTCCCTGAATGATGGAAGAAAAGGGGTTGTCGTTAAACAAAATAAATCGTTAAATGACCGTCCGATTATAAGAATTTTGGAAGAAGAAAATAATCCTGTGGAGCCGTATGAAGTCAATTTAGCGGAGAAGCTTTCAGTGGTGATAACAGACTGCGATACTACATATAAAAGCAGATAAAGAATTTTATTACTTTTACGATAAATTTAGCGTTAGTCCCTCTTCTATTGCATACATATAGCATGTAGAGGGGGGAAGTGTCTTGGCGAAGCTTTTTCGCAGACGTTTACAAAAACGAGGACCACTGCCGGTTCGATACGTACTCTTGTTGACGCTAGTGTTTTTTATCTGTTCAACCCTAATCTGTCTATGGATAATTGAAAAAGAATTAGAGCCGACACTTATGAGCTATGCTAAATCAGAATCAAGAAATATTGCCACATTAGTCATTAATAATGCTGTAGATAAGCAGTTCGAAGAAGCAGAGTCCGAAGATCTCTTTCGAACGATTCCTAACACAGATGGTTCTAATAATATTCAATTAGATACTGAAAAAATTATCCGTAAGCAAACAGAAATCGTCAGTCTGATTCATGAAAATATAAAGGAAGCGGAAGAAGGAAATACAGATGTTCTTCATTCCCTGACAGATGTTGAAATTGATAAGAAAAAAACAAAGGAAGCAAAAGGAATTAATTTCTCTATTCCGCTAGGGCGGGCAACTGACAATGCCTTACTAGGTAACTTAGGTCCGGATATACCGGTTGAATTTTATGCTATTGGAGACGTAACATCGGATGTAAAAACCAGAATTGAGGAATTTGGCATCAATGGCGGTATTATTGAAATTTATATTGAAGTTCAAGTCAATATTGAGATTATTGTCCCTTTCTCCTCGGATATCACAGTTGTAAAGCGTAATATTCCAATTGGCATGGGCGTATTTAGAGGAGATGTTCCTCAATTCTATAATGGAAATGGCAACAGCACTCCGGCCATTCAATTACCTAAAAATGAATAACAGATGTCAGACACCGTAAAAAGACAAATGGCAGTCATTTGTCTTTTTGCGGTGCCTGACACTTTTTTGAGATTTTTGTATTTCATTACTATTTCGCACGTTGTCTTTCTTGTCTTTCCCAGAGCCTCAAATGAGGATACGGGTCAAAAGACCATTCGGTTCTTCCGTTGTCCTTATACATTCCATAATGTAAATGAGGAGGGAATTTTCCAGAAGTACCTGGAGGACCATAGCCTGAGCTTCCGACACTTCCAATTAATTGTCCCGGTTCAACCACTTGCCCGATATGTAAGTCCTTGGAAAAACCGTTCAGATGAGCAAAATAGTGGTAGTTATTGTTAATATCACGAATACCAACTCTCCAACCGCCATATTTATTCCAGCCTTTCATTTCGACAATGCCATAAGAGGTAGCACGTACCGGAACACCATAGCTGGCAAAGATATCTGTTCCTTCATGCGTCCTTCTTCCACCCCAGCCTCGCGCATCTCCCCACGTATTCTTATAGCTGTGATTGCTTCGAATAGGAACAGGAAACGCATGGCTTTCTAAATTTAAGTGGCCAAAGTGTTTATAGATTTTTGCTTTTCCAACAATGATACTGACGGTTTTATCCCTTTGGTAATAATCCCATAAAGCCAGCTTAATATTATCATGATCAGTACCATAATTTAAAACATGGCGGGCATAGGTATAAAGGACATCAGCATCATTTTTTAGCGATGCTTTATTATCTCCGTCTCCATCTGCGCCAATACCGTCAAAAAATTCGATTGAAAGTGGATTTTCATCAGTCGGATTTGGATTCATAATTCCAACCCACTTCTCCGGTGGGAAATAAATTCCTGTTATTCCTTCTGCTTTTGGTAAATCCTTGCGGGACTGGCGAATATTTCTCTCATATTGATCAACAGCAGCTAAATAATACCAGGGGATATTTGTAACGGATTCTATTTTTTGATATAGTTCCATTCTCCTGGCAAAAAGGTCGTTTTGTTCATTTTCAGCCTTCGCCATTAGTGGGTTATTCACAAAAAGCAGTATGAAACAAATCGAACATATGAAAGCCTGCCGCATACAAATCCTCCCTTCCGTCTTAAAAAGATAAAGTATAAGGTTTTTTAGCATTCGTTTTCAGAAGCTCAACTATAAAGGCTAATCTAACGGGAAGCCTGCACTTTTATCTTCCTGATTAGTTTGTAAAGTACAAAAGGATTTCATAAATATAAAATTTTGGAAATATCTTTGCGAATTGATTTCTTGTCGTACCATCCTTTTAATGTTAAAGTGGGAATGATAAAAAACTTTTTATGTAATGCTATATTGCTATAGAAATGGAGCGAGCGATAGTATGTCTAGCAATAAAAAAATACAGCGAAAACCGGATTGGTTAAAAATAAAATTAAATACAAATGAACATTACACAGGATTAAAAAAGATGATGCGGGAAAATAATCTTCATACAGTATGTGAAGAAGCGCGTTGTCCAAATATCCATGAATGCTGGGCGGAAAGAAGAACGGCTACCTTTATGATTCTTGGTGATACTTGTACAAGAGCCTGCCGTTTTTGCGCAGTTAAAACTGGGCTTCCTACTGAATTGGATTGGAAGGAACCGGAGCGGGTGGCTGATTCGGTACATCTCATGAATTTAAAGCATGTCGTTGTAACGGCTGTTGCTCGTGACGATTTAAAGGATGGAGGAGCTGCCGTTTTTGCAGAAACGGTCCGTGCCATTAGAAAGAAAAATCCATTCACATCGATTGAAGTTTTGCCATCTGATATGGGTGGAATCTATGAGAATCTAAAAACTCTGATGGATGCTAAGCCGGATATCCTAAATCATAATATCGAAACAGTAGAAAGATTGTCACCAAGGGTGCGGGCACGGGCAAAATATGAACGTTCTTTAGAATTTTTACGTCGTGCTAAGGAGCTTCAGCCAACTATCCCTACAAAATCAAGCTTAATGGTAGGTCTCGGTGAAACAAAAGAAGAAATACTAGCGACAATGGATGACCTTCGTGCCAACCATGTGGATATTATGACGATTGGCCAATACCTGCAGCCGACCAAAAAGCATTTACCGGTTGAAAAATATTATCATCCAGATGAATTTAAAGAGCTAAAAGAAATAGCTATGCAAAAAGGCTTCAGTCACTGTGAATCCGGTCCTCTTGTTCGTTCTTCCTACCATGCGGATGAGCAGGTAAATGAAGCAGCTAAACAAAAGCATTCATTGGAAGACCAGAAGTTAAAAAAAGCTTAAATGGAAAGAGTTCAGCTTAACCTAGGCTGAACTCTTTTTTTGACTTGGATCCTCTTCATTCTTTTTCTATATGGTTTGAATGATTAGAAGTATTCCTAACGTCACCATTGGCATTTTCTTCATCACTGACAGGCTGACCTTGCGGGGCTTTTACCATTTCTTTTATCAGCTTATCAATTCCTGTTTCGGCATTTGTGCTGGTAGAATCAAGGTAGGCATAGCTTTCCATTGTTTTCCTCAGGTTAAAATTATCGCTGATATACACACGATACCAGCGAGGAACAACAGACATTCCCGTTTTCTTTACTTGATCAGCTGTCAGGTTCCGGTCCTTTGTATCAGTAGCATAAAGGATGAGTACCTCTTCATCTGTTACAAGTGTAGCGGCATCCTGTACATTTGGCAGGTCGGTACAGTACTTTGAAATGGTATCTGCTACCTTTTCGCGGTCAATCTCCGTATAATGGTTGTCTGACATATTCTCTCCTAAAACAGGACTTTTTTGATGACGTACATAGCCGAAGTTCTTACTTTTATTCCCATTGCTATGCTCCTTGTATAACTCGCGACGATCATCATTCACATTAATTGTATTACCGCTGTCTTTATATATATCTTCACTTGCTGCATCCTTCTGGCAGCCTGTCATGAAAGTAAGACCGCAAAGACCAATAATCACCCATGATTTTTTCATTATTGTATCTACCTCCTTATGTATAGAGTGACCGATGTAAAAATTTTTCCGCATAGTAATTGTTGGCGATTACGTTAGCAGCTTGCACTTTTCCTCATTTTATGGCTAAATCTTCTTATAGCAATCGTTTCAAGCATCGCTAACATTAAGAAAGTTTGGTACATTTTGTGATTCTTGGGATGCCTATAAGAACGTATAGATATATGGCCGTTATGACATGACCTATACTTAAGGATGAAAGTTCCGTTAAATAGAGAGATATATAATTTTGAGAGGTGAAAAGAATGGTTTGTATTGAAAATACTTGTTACGAGGTTGTTGAGGAAAGAGGAAACGGCTTTAACGAAGAAGCCTTTCGCGGCCGGTTCAGTGATATCCTAACCAAGTATGATTATATTGTAGGTGACTGGGGATATGGTCAGCTTCGCTTAAAAGGCTTTTTCGATGACCAAAATCAAAAGGCTTCATTTGACACGAAAATCAGTACCGCATCAGAATATCTCTATGAGTTTTGCAACTTTGGCTGTGCTTACTTCATTGTGAAAAAGGTGAAAAACTAAGGTGTCAGGCACCGCAAAAAGACAAAATGTTATCATTTGTCCATTTGCGATGCCTGACACCGTTTTTATGTGCACTTTTCTTATTTCCCTGTATAAGGGGGTTCTTCATTTTTGTTCGGGTCATCATGCGGTGGATGTGCACCTTCCATCTGCCTCGGCAGATTTTGGTGAAGGGACTTGAACTCCCAGTTAAAAGCACTATAGCTACGTTGTCCCTCTTTCCAAGGGGTGCTTTTATTTTCAACAGGTGTATTCTTTCCAACCGGTGAACCGACGGGCCCTTCCGGGAATTCTTCAGGAATAACAAAATTTCTCATTGTTTCAACGTTAGAAAAATTCGTATATTCCTTCGTTTCTTTATCGACCATTATAATCACCTCATCATTAGTATTGACGTTTCTAATGAAAATATGAAGTGATTACAGCCCGCTTAGACGATTTCCGATAGAAACTCGGTAAGTTCTTCAGCAGCCTCTTTATCTAAACGGAAAACATGCTCTAAATAGCCTTCCTCTTCTAAATCATCCTGACCGATAATAGCGAAGTTTCCGCCTTGAATATCAAGAACCAATAGTTTTCCATAATAACGATCAGAGTACGTAATCGCTAAATCAAAGCGATTATTTTCGCCCATAAAGCTAACAAACCTCGTTTTTGTGTTTTCAGTATCATCATATAAATAAAAGCGTTCTGCCATCTATTTTCTCCCCTTTATTAACGGTAAGTTACAAATTTTTCACAAAAAAATATTGTTATCTCTATATTAGCAGAAACATTCGTTATACACTAATAGTTGAAACCTATATGATACTTTTCATAAATAGATTTAGTGAAAATTATGGTACAATAAACATAGGTATATGATTAAAACAGGATAATTAAAAAAAATAAATGAAAGATGATACGGACCGGATGAATTGAAGGAAGGGTGTTCGAAATGTACTTTGTTGATAGAGATAAAATTGAAGAAACATTAACCTATCTTGAAGGCCAAATAGGTTTATTAGAAGAAAATAAAGAATGGGACACAGCAATTGAAAAAGCGGCTTTGGAAAGAATTCTACATATGATGCTTGAATCGATACTTGATGTCGGTAATGGTTTAATCGACGGTTTTATTATGCGTGATCCGGGAAGCTATGATGATATTATTGATATTTTAGAGGATGAAAAGGTCATTACAAAGGAAATGAGTATGAGCTATAAAAGAGTCATCAAGTTTAGAAAAAATCTACAGCAGCAATATACGAATATTAATCATCAAGAGCTGCTGGCAGGCTTCCAGGAGGAGCTTATACAATTGAAGCAATTTACAGCAAAGGTTCGCGAATATCTGGAAAATGAACTTGGCCCGGTTACAGCTTTCAAACCAACTGTTAAATAAAGAACGCTAACTTCATTCAGAGAAGTTCCCCACTTCTATAAGTATAGAATGAATGCAAAAAATCAATTTGATTCAGTGTTAATGCAAATCTCAGCTGAATTTGATCATGCTTTTCATACAAGGATGGTGGAAGAAATGTTAATTAATACACGCAATACAAAGGAACAAATATTAGCGCTCTTAAAGCAATATGGCAGCTTAACAATTATGGAGCTGTCCAGTAAATTAGAAATAACTGAAATGGCTGTAAGAAGACATGTTCAAACGTTAGAACGTGACAAATTAATTCGTTCTAACATTAAAAAACAAACAATGGGCAGACCTTCTAAAGTATATGAACTTGCTGAAGATGGAGAAAACTTTTTCCCGAAAAAGTATAAAGAGTTCAGTCTTGAGATTCTTCATGGATTAAAAGAAGCCGGCCAGGAAGATTTAATTAAAGTCATATTTCAGAAGAAAAGAGATCAATTTCTAGAACAATATAAAATGGAGAATAAGAATGAAGGGCTAGCTGAAAAGCTTGAAAGATTAAAGCGGATTCAAGAGCGTGAAGGCTATATGCCGAAAATTGAGGAACAAAATGGTAAACTGCATTTTAAAGAACTGAACTGCCCGTATGTAGAAATTGCAAAAGAGTTTCCAGGGATTTGTCAGGCGGAGAGAGAGTTCATCCAGAAGTTCCTTGATGCTGAATTAACTACTTTGGAATCTATGGTGGAAGGTCATACTTGCTGCCATTATTCTATCCGAGAAAATTAAGGGTGTTTCTAATGAAAGCAACATGCTGCTGCGAAAAATGAGGGTGAATGAATGAAACAATATAAAGGGTATTTAATTGATTTAGATGGTACGATGTACAGAGGAACAGAAGTGATTCCAGAAGCGGTTGATTTTGTTAACAAATTGAATGACCGTGGACTGCCTTATTTGTTTGTAACAAATAATTCTTCTCGAACGCCTGCGCAAGTGGCCGAAAAGCTTCGTGCCTTTGGTGTAAAAGCAACAGAGGAGCAGGTTTTTACAACAAGTATGGCCACAGCCAATTACATATATGGACAAAAGAAAGATGCTTCTGTGTATGTCATTGGTGAAGAAGGAATTATGACGGCGATTGGAGAAAAGGGCTTTTCCTTTGCAAACGAAGAGGCCGATTATGTTGTGGTGGGAATCGACCGTGCCATCAGTTATGAGAAATTAGCTATCGCTTGTCTAGCTGTTCGTAATGGGGCTGTCTTTATATCAACGAATGCTGATATTGCGCTTCCAACGGAAAGAGGGCTGCTTCCTGGCAATGGATCAATCACGTCTGTTATTTCTGTTTCCACACAAACCAAGCCTATTTTCATTGGTAAACCGGAGTCAATTATTATGGAGCAGGCTTTGCAGGTCATTGGAACCGAAAAGGAAGAAACTTTAATGATAGGTGACTATTATGATACCGATATCATGGCAGGGATAAATGCTGGTATGGATACATTGCTTGTTCACACAGGCGTGACGACAAAAGAGCTGTTAAAGGGCTATGAAAAGCAGCCAACATATGTTTTGGATAGTCTTTATCAATGGGAAATAGAGTAAAAGCACGCGAACGCGTGCTTTTTTGTTTGAAAGGCCATCTGCAGCCCGGCACATAAATCAGCCGGGTGAAGATTGATTCAGATTATTCTTATTCTACATTTTCGGCACGATGTGCAAGACGGCTTGAAGCGGCAGCAGCAATGGCACCTACAATATCGTCAAGAAAGGTATGGCAGAAACCTGACGATTTATCGTTGAGATTTTTTAGAATGCCTGGTTTTTGTTTATCAATATAGCCGTAGTTTGTGAATCCAATTGAACCGTATACATTAACAATGGATAAGGCAAGGATTTCATCCACTCCATATAGACCTTCATCTGTCTTGATAATCGATTGCAGGGGTTCTTCAAGCATTCCCTTTTCCGCCAGAATATCAAGTTGTATTCCTGTTAAAATAGCGTTTTGAACTTCTCTTTTTGAAATGACCCGCTCTACATTATGCAAACAATCTTCTTTTTTTAAATTCGTATGATAATCCTTTTGCAAATAATAAACAAGTTCAGCGATATCCTCTGTTTTGACTCCTCTTTCACTTAGCCATTTTCTAGCTGTTTGTTCTGTTATATCCATAACTTTTCCTTCTTCGCTCATACGATTCACCTTTTTTCCTAAGATTTTTACAACCGTTTACTTCAACCTATTGAATACTCTTCCACATTCTTCATCATTTCCGTGTAAAATGCCATTATTCAAGAAATGCACAAGTTTTCTGATGGTTCATCATAAATATAAACCATCAGCACTTTGGTTAAAGAAGCTATAAAATAATTAGTATTAGAATTATTCTATCAATTTTTGTGTTATCCTGCCAAAATGAACACAAATTATTTTTCTAATAAACAGTTCTGGTTCACAATTGGTTCATAAAGAATGAGGTGGAAAGTATGTTACAAAAGCTTCTTAAAAAGCATTATGGAATAGATGCAATCGAAGCCATGCCGATAGGTCACTATCATTCCTGTAAAAAAGACAATCAGCGGTTTATTTTGATTCCAGTTAATCACGTAAATGACGAAGAATTAGCAGAATTAGAGCAGATAGCGAATCACTTACAAAAGTGTGGAGACCGCTCGGTGAGCGTATTTCTCAATACAAAAGAAAATAGCAGAATCTTAGCCTTGGAATCAGAAAAATATTGTGTTCTCACTTATCATCAGCCCCATTCACGAACAACGGGCCGAATAGGAAGAAAATTGGCAAAGTTCCATTATCGAGGAAGATCTATTTCATTTCCGGTTCAAAAGACAAGCAGAATCGGTCAGTGGAAAAACCTTTGGGAAAAGAGAATAGACCAAATGGAAAAGGTTTGGAACAATATGCTTTACCAATATCCAGAAAATGAGTTTGACCGCATGTTTATAGAATCTTTTCCATATTATATGGCAATTAGTGAGAATGCGATTCAGTATTTGGTGGATACTGAGCTGGATGATGATCCCAAAGCAATTGATAATGGAACCGTTTGTCATCATCGATATACGATCCATACCTGGGGTGAAGACTTTTTGCTGAGAAATCCGTTTGATTGGGTATTTGATCATTGCAGTCGTGATTTAGCTGAATGGACGAGAGATCGTTACTTTCATAATTATCGAACCTATCAGCCTGAAATCCAGAGTTTCTTTAAGGATTATCAATCCATTGAACCGCTAAGCTCCTTTGCTTGGAGATTATTATATGCAAGAATTTTATTTCCGCTTCACTATGTAGAGTGTATTGAAGATTATTATTCAACAACCTCAGAGCAGCAGCAGCGGCTCCTGACAGAACAGTTGGAAAGTTATTTACAGCATACGAATGATCATGAGAAATTCTTAAGGGATTTTTATCAATTAATAGAAGTTCCTGTCCACAAGCTTCAAATCCCCATTATTGATTGGCTGTAACTGTCTAAGACGATTCTTATCTATGGAATCGTCTTGTTTTATTTGGACTTTTTTCGTTTTATTATGAAAATAGGCTGTTTTCGCAGTATAATAAAAATAATAGAAAAAATAAGAAAATAAGGGGGGATGAGTCGTTTTACCATATATAATATATATGGAGGCAGGATAGGTAGAACTTTTCCATGTATAAAGGCAGGGTAAATTAATAAAATTATCATGGAACAGGGGTAAATAACAATAGGAAACGTTTTCACTGCTATTTAATTGAAAATTATTCCTTGTAAAACCAGTATATTCACACTATAATGTCTACTATAGACATACAAATGTACACTTATAAAGCACAGCAAATGGGGAGGGCTAGCAGTGAACGTGATTTCAATTGGTTTATTAGGACTAGGCACAGTGGGTTCAGGTGTCGTAAAAATAATAGAAGATCATCAGGATAAGCTTATGCATCAAGTTGGCTGTCCAATTAAAGTGAAAAAAATATTAGTGAAAAGCTTAGATAAAGAACGCCCAATAGATATTGATCCATCTGTGTTAACTACAGATGTTAACGATATATTGCTAGATTCGGATATCGATGTAGTGATTGAAGTAATGGGCGGCGTTGAGAAGACAAAAGATTATCTCCTGCAGGCATTGAATAATAAAAAGCATGTCGTAACGGCTAATAAGGATTTAATGGCTATTCACGGAGCAGAACTTTTGCAGACTGCATCTGAAAATGAATGTGATTTGTTCTTCGAAGCAAGTGTTGCCGGGGGTATCCCTATTTTAAGAAGTATTGTAGATGGACTGTCATCAGATAAAATTACTAAAATCATGGGAATTGTTAATGGAACAACAAACTTTATTTTAACTAAAATGAGCAAAAATGGTGCTGCTTATGAGGAAGTTCTTAAAGAGGCACAGGAGCTAGGTTTCGCGGAAGCAGATCCCACTTCAGACGTAGAAGGTTTGGATGCAGCTCGTAAAATGGCTATTCTTGCTACGCTGGGATTCTCCATGGAAATTGATTTGGATGATGTGTCTGTTCAAGGAATTACCTCTATTACAGAAGAAGACATTCAATATGGAAAGCAGCTTGGCTATACGATGAAATTAATTGGGATGGCAAAGCAGGAAGATGATAAAGTGGAAGTCAGCGTACAACCTACGCTTTTATCTGATTCTCATCCGCTTGCTGCTGTTCAAAATGAATATAATGCAGTATATGTCTGCGGAGAAGCAGTTGGTGAAACAATGTTTTATGGTCCGGGAGCGGGCAGTCTGCCAACGGCAACGTCGATTGTATCAGACTTGGTTGTTGTGATGAAAAATATGCGCGATGGTGTCAACGGTAAAAGCATTGTTTCACCACAATATCCAAAAAAATTAAAGGCAGATAATGAAATTTTCTCAAAATATTTCTTGCGTTTACATGTTTCCGATGAAACAGGTGTTTTTGCGGAAATCACTTCTCTCTTTGCAGAGCATCATATCAGCTTTGAAAAAATCCTTCAGCTGCCGATTGTGAAAAGAGAAACAGCCGAAATCGTCTTGGTCACTCACCATGCATCCAAGCAAGATTTTGAGGATATTTTAGTAAGACTAAGGGATTTAAAATCAGTAAAAGATATAAAGAGTACGTACAGGGTTGAAAGGAGTTCTAATTAATGGGATTGAAGGGTATTGATTCTAGTACAATGACTCCTGTTAATCTGCTAAGTGATGGAAAATCAGCGGCTGAACATATTAAGGGAGTTGTCAAGGTATGAAGGAAAGCGACATGCTTATCATAAAAGTTCCCGCCAGTACTGCTAATCTTGGCCCTGGCTTTGATTCGATAGGAATGGCGTTAAATCTTTATTTAACACTTGAAGTAGAAAGAGCGGATAAATGGGAGGTTATCCCTCTAAGTGAGGAAATGGCTTCTTTTCCAAAGGACGAAAGCAATTTTATCATACAAATAGCATTGAAAACGGCTGAACGTTATAATCAAAAATTACGGCCGGCAAAAATTGGAGTAAAAAGTGAGATTCCTCTTGCAAGAGGGCTTGGATCAAGTGCTTCTGCCATTGTAGCCGGAATTGAACTTGCTGATGTGTTGGGGAATCTAAACCTGTCACGTCAAGAAAAATTTGCCTTCGCATCAGAGATTGAAGGTCATCCTGATAATGCCGGTGCATCTGTATTCGGAGGATTGCTCATTGCTTGTCAGACAGCTGATTCTGTTGATGCAGTAGTTTCTCATGAGATTGATTTTGAAATTGTTGCCGTCGTTCCACGTAAAGAACTTTTAACAAAAGAAGCAAGAGGTGTTCTTCCAAAAGAAGTCACCTTTCAGGAGGCGGTCACTGCCGGTGCGGTTTCCAATGTTCTTGTTGCTGCTTTATTCAGCGGCAACTATGAGTTAGTTGGGAAGATGATGAAGAATGATCGTTATCATCAGCCATATCGCAGAGAACTTGTTCCGCATATGGCAGTTATTGAAGAACACGCACCGCAGTATGGTGCTTTCGGAGTAGCCCTAAGCGGAGCAGGGCCAACGATTCTATGCTTAACAAAGCCTGGTGCTGCTCAAGGCTTGATTGAAGGCTTGCAGAAGGTTCTGCCGGAGATGGATTATTTAAGTTTAGAGATTGATCAAACGGGCAGTAAAGTCTATTCGATGACAGGTATATAAAAAAAGAAAGCGACTATGTAAGGTCGCTTTCTTTCATCTAGTTTTTTAATTAGAAGACTTGTTCAACTTCTACGACACCTGGTACTTCTTCAAGTAATGCGCGTTCAATACCGGCTTTTAGTGTAATAGTTGAGCTTGGGCAGCTGCCGCAAGCACCTAGCAGGCGTAATTTTACAATACCATCCTCAACATCTACAAGTTCACAATCTCCTCCGTCACGAAGAAGAAACGGGCGTAATTTATCTAAAACTTCTTGTACCTGCTCTGTCATTGTTTGTTCTGACATGCCAATCATCTCCTTTCCTTCTCATCATTATTATTATAATAAGAAGTGTGAGAAAAAGCTATTAATGAGAATCAAAAACCAACAACTGCTAGTTACTGTATATGGTGACATTTTAGTATAATGATATCAAAAATAAAGGAGGGTGTCGTATGGAACAAAAAGTGGTGGAAATAGCTGTATTTGGAGCTGAGCAGATTTGCGCCAGCTGTGTGAATTTACCTTCTTCAAAGGACACCTATGAATGGCTTGAAGCTGCCGTAAAACGGAAATTTCCTAATCAGCCGTTTATGTTCACCTATATAGACCTTTTTGAACCGATTGATGTGGAAGAAAAAAAACAAATGATAAAGAAAATAGTGGAAGAGGACTTATTCTACCCAGTGGTCGTTATAGAAGGAAAAATAGTTGGAGAAGGAAATATTCGTTTAAAAAACATTTTCGCTGAGCTAAAGAGCTATGGTTATATGGAAGATGATGGGGAATAATAAACAAATCCGCAAATAAATGAGGACATTTGCGGACTTGTTACTTGCCTTACTCCGATTAACCGTTATGGTATTTATACATCCAGAGTATACCTGATTTAATTAAACGGGCAACTCTTCCAGTTACGGGTTTTTCACCAACGAGACCAAAACCATGTTTTTTACCGAGTGAGCCGAGAATTCCTTTAAGTTTTATCGCAGGCAGTGATTCAGGCAGCGGCTCGCCTTTCCAGCGGCTTTGCAGAATTTGTACAATCTGTTCTGCCTGGCCTTCAGCTAATTGTGCACTTGGAGCATGCTCCATACTGGCACAGTCTCCTACTACGTACACATGTTCATTGCCAGGGATATTATGATGAATGGTTAAAATCACTCGTTCTTGTTTGTCTTTTTCCACATTCATTTCTCTAACCACTCGGTTTGGCTGTATCCCTGCTGTCCAAACAATGACATCACATTCGATTGGTTCATCATGATTATAGAGAACCTTATCTTCCACTCTTGTAATATTAGAGTTGTTGATGATTTCTACACCATGATTATCAAACCAATTCTGAACATACGTACTCAGTCTTTCTGGGAATGCAGATAAAATATAATTGCCTCTGTCAAACAATTTTATTTTTAAATCTTTACGACTCTCATTCAGCTCAGAAGCAAGTTCCACACCGCTTAATCCAGCACCGACAATTGATACAACAGAACCTGGAGGAAGATTATTTAACGCTTGATAGGTTTCACGGGCCTTTTCAATGTTCTGGATACTGTAGGTGTATTCGGCAGCTCCAGGCACATTATGATATTTATCCTCACAGCCTAAGCCAATAATCAAATCATCATAGGATACTGGGTCTGCATTGGCTATGATCACTTTGTTATCTTCCAAGTCAATTTTTTCAATTTCACCATAAATGATCTTTAGTTTTGGGTGTTCTGGAAGGTCAACACGTACATGTTGATCCGATATTGTACCTGCCGCAAGAGCATAGTACTCTGTTTTAAGACAATGATAGGGTAATCGATCAATTAAAGTAATGGATACATCTTCTGGTAATTGATTAGGCAGTAACCGGGCAAGAACTCTCATTCCACCATAGCCTGCACCAAGTATAACAAGGTTTTTCATTTCAATTTCCCCTTTTTACCTCATTCATCTAGTAGAAATTATCTTTATATAGTAACAGATGAAAGAAGTCATTCTTTTACCTTACATAGTATACTATTTACAAATTTACAGCATGCACAATCATTAAAAGGCATGCTGAGAAAAGCTTTTTTGATTGAACAAAAAAACTTTTAAAAAAAATAACTATATTGATATCCAAAGTATATCTAAATTGTGACAAAATAACAACAGTTATAGGACGGAATATTGACAATTTATTTACTATCCACTATTCGAAAAATATTTGTCAGAGCAATCGATTCAGTTGCGAAGAATATCTAATAAAAGTAATATAGTTGTTATAGTATGAGGTGAAAAAATGATTAAATCTATTATTGAATTTTGTGTGAGTAATTTAGCCTCTGGTTCACAAAAGGCACTTGAACAACTGGAGAAAGATTACGACTTGGACGTTATTGAGTATGGATGCCTGGGTTACTGCGGAAAATGCGCACATTCTTTATTTGCTCTTGTAAATGGTGAGGTTGTGACAGGGGAAACACCGGAACAGCTTGTAGATAAAATTTATCAATATTTAGAGGAGAATCCTCTATTTTAAAAAATGAGAAGGGTGCCGCTATCGGCACCCTTACTTAATTGATATCATTTCTAACTTCCTGCCATCTATCTTTTGCCATTTGAACGATTTTCGTTTCTGTTGTTCTGCGCTGTCCTTCGATAACCTTAGAGAAGTATTTGCCTGCAGCATTTGTATCGCCTGCTCGATAGGAAAGTTCCGCCAGAAGGTATAAGACGCGGATTTCTGAAACCTTTGTACCTTGGTAATCCTGAGTGCTATAGGCTTCCTCGTATTCCTGAATGGCCAGCTTTATAAAGCGGAGCTCTTGTTCCTGATTTTCAAGCGAACGGTAAAGCCAGGCAATTTTTAAAGATATTCCTGCCATTATAATGTGCTTTTCCTTTTTTAACCATGCACAATAGAGAGCGAGCTTATAGGTATTGATAGCATCTTTTACTGTCCGTTTACCGGAATAACTATGCGATTTCCATTGTGAAGATACCTTCTCCTGAATCGCTTCTTTTGTACCGGGAGGATAGTAAGGGGAAAATTCGTCTGAAAATGAAAATCCGCATGCAGGACAAACCATAATATGATAGAGTAATGGGTTATTTTCAGGGGGTGAATACTGCGGGCAAAGATCAGTATCGGTAAGGATTAATTTAATAAAACGTGAACGCAGTTTTTTAGATGTAAAAGAATTCCCGCACATAGAGCAATTACATTTTTTATCAAATAAAGCATCGAGTTCTGCCAAGTTAGTCATTTCTTTGTTAGTCACCTCTTTCAAATGCGGAAATGATTCTTTAGTACTATTATTATAGCGCAGATAGAGAAAATCAACTATTGTTTATCCTCTTTTTCTAGTTAACTTAAGTTGAGGAGCGTTTGGGAAGTGTATATAATAATATAAATAAGGTATTAAAGGAGGAAATTACATGAGTGAATCAGTTACAATTACAGAAGCAGCTGCTCTTCAGATAAAAGAAATGATGAAACAAAACGATGAAGAAGGTTCGCTTTTACGAGTTGCTGTTAAAGGCGGCGGCTGCAGCGGCCTAACATATGGAATGGGGTTTGTTCCAGAAGCCGAAGAAGATGATATCCAATTTGAGCAAAATGGCATCCAAGTAGTAGTAAAGAAAGAGGATGCTGCTATTTTAAATGGAACAGTAATAGATTATAAGCAATCGATGATGGGCGGAGGCTTTACCATCGATAATCCGAATGCCATTGCAACCTGCGGGTGCGGGTCATCCTTCCGCACAGCGACGCAGACAGGAACACCAGAAAACTGCTAAATCTTTTATGAAAAGCGGACAACATCAACTGTCCGCTTTTCCTTATGCAGTTTTTATTTGGCTATGTTAATGAATGATGTTGATGAGTCAAAAAGCAGCAATGTGAATAAACAAGGCTTTTTATTTAAATAAATCCGAACTATGGGGGACATGTTTTTTAGCTGTTGGATCAATAAACAATTTTGCTTGCGATATAGCAACAGGTGCTTCACCAAATCCGCTGGCAATCAGTTTTACTTTACCATCATACGTACAAATATCGCCGCAAGCATAAATTCCAGGAGTATTCGTTTCCATTTTGGTGTTCACAACAATCGAGTTTTTTTCAATTTCTAAACCCCATTTTTTAATTGGACCTAGTGATGAAACGAATCCATAATTAACAATTACAGCATCAACATCGATGGTCAAGATTTCTTCTGTTTTTACGTTTTGGATGGAAACTTTCTTAATCTCCTGACCATCATTTATTAATTGCAATGGTACAAAGGGGGTTTTAATACCAACTTTTGAGTTCTCAAGGTTTTCAACGCTATGTTCATGAGCGCGGAATTTCTCGCGTCTGTGAACAATCGTTACCTTTTTAGCAAGGGGTTCAAGCATTAATGCCCAGTCTACAGCCGAATCGCCGCCGCCGAAAATAACGACTTTTTTGCCCATAAATTGGTTTAAATCATTGATAAAGTAATGGAGGTTTTTTCCTTCGAATTGAGAAGCATTAGCTAATTCAAGCCTGCGCGGTTGAAATGCTCCGTTTCCTGCTGTAATAATAATTGATTTGGAGTAGTGGATTTCTTTATTTGTGGTTAATTTGAAGATGCAATCTTTCCCTTTTTCGATTTTCTCCACTGATTGCCCAAGTACGATGTTTTGTTCAAACTTAGACATCTGTTCTTTAAGGTTATCAATTAAATCCTGAGCTCGTATTTTTGGAAAGCCTGCAATGTCATAAATGAATTTTTCCGGATATAACGCAGTCAATTGGCCGCCTAATTGCGGCAAAGCTTCAATTAATTTGACCGAAGCTTGTCTCATTCCTCCATAGAAAGCAGAAAACAGTCCGACAGGTCCTCCGCCAATCACGGTGATATCATAAATGTTCTGATCTTCCCTCACTAAAATACCCCCCAATTTATTCATAATCTTACTAATATCATACCATACCTAATCGTTTTCAAAGTGAAATATTAGCGATAATATTTTTATTTTACTGTCAATTTTAACTATTTAGAATAATCTATTATATCATCAAAATATCAACATTCATCTATTGATAAACGTTGGGAAATAGAATATGATAATGTGAAAAGAAGCAGTTAATTTTTTGTGAACTCTTTTATTTTTATGTCTACATTAGTGAAAAACATCACAAATGAATCTCTTTTTCATGTAACAAGGAGGATTTTTTCGGCAAATTGGTAAACTAATTTAAAGGGGATGATCATTTTGCTTAAACCAAAGATTGTTATTCTGGGTGCTGGTTATGCAGGTTTGATGACACTTACACGTCTGCAAAAAACGATTAGTGTAAATGAAGCAGAGATTGTGTTGGTGAATAAACATGATTATCATTATGAAACCACCTGGCTTCATCATGCTGCAGCTGGCACACTGCATCATGACCGCGTCCGCTTTAATATAAACCATTTAATTGACCGAAATAAAGTAAAGTTTATACAAGGTACGGTTGTTGAGATAAATACGGATAAGAATAAAGTTATATTAGAACAAGATGAATTATCCTATGATTATCTAGTTATTGCATTGGGCGGAGAGTCTGAAACATTTGGTATTAAAGGGTTAAAGGAAAACTCTTTCGCAATAGTCAGCGTAAATGCGGCAAGAAAGATTCGCAACCATATCGAGTATCAATTTGCTACGTATCATACAGAAGGCGAAAAAACGGATGACAAATTGACGATAGTTGTCGGCGGTGCAGGTTTTACCGGCATGGAATTTCTAGGGGAAATTACTGACCGAATTCCAAAGCTTTGTCGTGATTATGATATTGAAGAAACTCAAGTGAAAATAATTTGTGTTGAGGCAGCCGATTCACCTTTAGCAGGCTTTGACTCGGATCTTGTGAAATATGCAATGGCCTATTTAGAAGGAAGAGGTGTCCAATTCAAACTTAATACGAGGATTACGGAATGTAAACAAGACGCTGTTATTGTCCAGTCAGGTGAAGAAGTAGAGGAAATTAAAGCAAAAACCATTATTTGGTCAGCAGGTGTACGCGGAAATTCTGTCATCAATCGCTCTGGTTTTGAAGCAAAAAGGGGACGTGTCATTGTACAATCTGACCTGCGGGCACCTGGAAAGGATAATGTATTCATCATTGGTGATTGTTCAATTGTTGTAAATAAAACAGATAACAGCCACTATCCGCCAACTGCACAAATTGCGATGCAGCAAGGAGTCACCTGCGCAGCAAATCTAACTAAGCTCATTCGTAAGAAAACTGATTTGGAAGCATTTGTTCCAAATATTCGCGGAAGTGTGTGTTCATTAGGCGAAAATGATGCCATTGGAATCGTGTATGGAAAGAAATTAGTTGGATCTAAAGCTCTTTTTATGAAAAAAGTAATTGATAATCGGGCTTTATATATGATGGGCGGGGCTTCGCTTGTATTTAAAAAAGGAAAATTAAATTTATTTAGTTAATAAACAGGACTGAATTTGTCCTGTTTATTTTTATATAAGGCCTTGTTGAATAATATTGTTGATTTCATGACCATACAGCAACCTTTCAGCATAGCTGAAAGGCGTGTGAAATGTTCATTTCATACGAATGAGTCAAAAATCCGGCTTATCAACACAGTACTTTAACAAAGCCTTATATAAAGTAGAAAAAGTATATTGTTATAAAATTGACGCTTCTTTTTACATTCAGTAAACTTAAAATGGATGGTACAGGGAGGGGGAGAATAAAACATGCAGATGAATATTGTTGTGCTTATTATATCAATGCTACTTTTTTTTGTATTATTTTTTGGGATTGGTTTTATTCTTAATATGTTATTAAGAATGTCTTGGATTATGGCTATTATTTATCCGGTTATTTCCATTTTTATTGTAGACCAAGTCCGATTTATAGAATATTTTACAAACAGCCAAGAATCTTTTTCTGATTTATTTTCACGTATGGCTAATTTAGCCTTAGCAGATATATTGATTTTGGCCTGTGGCTGGGGCGGCGCACTTGTGGCTGGATTCAGTATTAAAGCTCTCCGTAAAAGGGGATATCAAATGTTTTAACAAAAACCTTCGCAGATGCGGAGGTTTTTTTTGTCTGTCCAGCTCCAGCGCCTAGCCCCTCGAGTCATAAGCCGGCAAAGAACGCCTTCTATTCAGGCGCGTCTTATGCTGGTCGGGGCTGATTAAGGCGCTTCCGCTTTTCTTTCTATCTTATCTTTTTTATATTCATGAATAATTTCATTCCCCGTAGGAAAAGAATAGTTTTGGGAGGAATGAAATTAACATGAATAGTTTAAAGGTGGTAACCACCCGTTTAATGATGATGATTTTATTTTTGGCTGCTCTGTCGACAACATTCCATTCCATCACTGGGGTGGAGATGAAATCTCTCGTTTCTAGTATGAGCGAAAAAATAAATGAGAATTCAGATTGGTTTTATTTATCTCATTCACTCATGTCACTTGGAGCAGGGTTCCAATCGAAACCACAAGCAGTAAATACAGCTGCAAAGGAAGAAGGTGGATCAACTGAAGCAGCAGTAACTCAAACTCCTGCACTCGAGGATGCTTTCGATTGGTCGAAATATCCCATTAAGAAAGTGGTTGCAACCGGTTATACAGCAGGATATGAATCTACAGGGAAAGATCCAAATCATCCAGAATATGGGATTACGTATTCAGGTGTAATGGTAAAAAGAGACTTGTTTTCAACAGTAGCAGCAGATTTAGAGGTTTTTCCAATCGGGACCATTTTGTTTATTCCTGGGTATGGGTATGGCGTTGTAGCCGATAAAGGTGGGGCCATTAAAGGGAATCGGGTCGATTTGTACTATGAAACAGTAGATGACGTATATAAAAATTGGGGTAAGAAAGAGATTGGCGTGTATGTCATTGAAATGGGTGATGGAACATTGACAGAAACCGATTTGCAGCTGCTAAATGAAGACAAAGCTATGCAAGTATTCCGTCAACAATATATAAAGTCCGAACAAAATTAAATAAAATGAATAAAGGTGTCAGACGCCATAAAAAGACAAAGTAATTAATATTGTCCATTTATGGTGTCTGACACCTTCATTATTTCCAGTGGTTTTACATTATAAATGAAAAAAATAGTGCAATGCTAAAGTGAGGAGAATGCCTGTCAAACCGCCAAAAAATACTTCAATCGGTTCGTGTCCAAGCAATTCTTTTAATTCTTTTCTTTTTTCTTGTTCTGGCTTATCCTGCCATGTTTTAGCATCTTCAACTAATTTGCTAAATTCAGCAACGAGCTGATTAAGGACAGTTGCATGTTTACCCGCTTGCCTTCGAACACCGGATGCGTCAAACATGGTAACAATCGCAAATACAGCAGAAACGGCAAATATGGGTGAATCTAAGCCTGATTCAAGAGCCACTCCAGTAGAGAGCGCAGTGACGGCAGCAGAATGGGAACTTGGCATCCCGCCGGTACTTGTCAATAATGACCAATCAAACTTTTTTGTTGCGATAAACTGAATGGGTACTTTAATAAATTGGGCGAAAAAAATGGCAGCTAATGAGGCCCAAAGTGGAAAATTTTCAAACAAACTCATGTATGCAGACCTTCCTTTAAGTAAAATAAGAAGTGCTTTATTGTATTCTTCATTTTAACAAATATGTTCTATCATTTATAGTTGTCTATGGCAATGTTTAAGCCGGAAAAAATTTCCGCCTTAGGATATAATAAAAGTAACTTGAGGAGGGGGTCCAAAATGTTTACTGTTCAAAAAGAAAAGCCGTTTTTAAAAGCACATGAAAGCTTGATTATTGGTTTATTTGATCAGCCTTTAAAGTTTGCTGGAAATCTTGCAGTTGTTGATGAAGCTTTCTCAGGTGAACTGACTGAATTGGTGAAAAGCGGTGATATTAGCGCAAGAGAAAGAAAAATATCTAAAATACATACGTTTGGCAGATTGGCAGCAAAACGCCTTTATTTTGTTGGGTTAGGAAAAGAAAAGGAATTTTCTTTTGAAAAGGTTAGGGAAGTCTTTGGTTCCGTTTTTAAAATGATTAAGGAGGACAAGCGGGGAGAAACCGCTGTTTATTTAGATTCCTTTATCTCTGAAGGAGTAGATGCATTAGATGCTGCACATGCATTAAGTGAAGCATTTATGTTATCTACCTATCAATTTGAAGGCTACAAACAAAAAACGAATGAACCGGAAAAGACACTGGACACTATAACTGTGTATTCCGAAAGTGTAGATGTGGAAGATGCCAAAGCTGCCCTGACGGTTGGGTATGTTTATGGTAAAGGAACAAACTCAGCACGGACGCTTGTGAATACTCCCGGAAATTTATTAACAGCATCAGATCTTGCCAAGTATGCACAGGAATTAGGTATGAAATATGATTTTGAGGTTGAGATATTAGAAAAAGAGGATATGTTAAAGCTTGGTATGGGAGCATTATTAGCGGTTAATCAAGGATCGGATGAGCCTCCAAAAATGATTGTATTGAAATACCAAGGGCAAGAAGAATGGAAGGATGTCATAGGGTTGGTAGGAAAAGGAATAACCTTTGACACCGGGGGATACTCAATCAAGACCAAAGCAGGAATTGTAGGCATGAAAACGGATATGGGCGGTGCAGCGGCGGTTCTTGGGGCGATGGAAATTATCGGTGAGTTAAAACCGGAGCAAAATGTTGTCGCGGTGATTCCATCAACTGATAATATGATTAACGGTAAGGCGCTAAAGCCGGATGATGTGATTACCTCTATGAGCGGTAAAACGATTGAAGTATTAAATACGGATGCAGAAGGACGTCTCGTGCTTGCCGATGCAATGACCTATGCTAAGCACCATGGTGCTAACTATTTAGTTGATATCGCAACCTTAACCGGAGGCGTTATCACGGCGCTCGGTACGGATACAACAGGTGCTCTTACTAATAATGAAGCATGGTTTGAACAAGTGTTGGAGGCTTCCTATGAAGCGGGTGAACCGATTTGGCGCTTGCCAATTTTTGAGAGCCATAAAAAACGAGTGCGAAACAGTAAAATTGCTGATTTAAACAACTCACCCGGAAGCGAAGGACATGCTATTATGGGCGGTGCCTTCATTGGCGAATTTGCCGAGGATACGCCTTGGGTTCATCTTGATATTGCCGGAACAGCAACGACAAATAAAACAAGCTGTCTTGGGCCTTGGGGTGCAACCGGAGTAATGTCCCGAACCTTAGCTTTGATTGTCGAACGTTTCGAAAAGCCAGAGAAATAAACAAAGAGAATCATTCAGTTAGGTGTCAGACCACTGTAAAAGGACAAATAAGGATAGTTTGTCTTTTTATGGTGGTCTGACATTTTACTTTAATTCACCCATCCTTTTAGTTGCCGGATAAGCTCCTTAGAATTTTCCGCTTTTATGATTTCTCCGTTTATTTTTGCATAGGGATTTTCCTTGCATAATTCACACTGACTTAAACAGGAATATTCTTTCATCGTTACTTGGCCTTCATTGAAAAACTCTTGAAATAAAGCCATCGACTCCTCGTCTAAAAATTGGTCTAAATTTCTTTCACAAAACTCGATGCTAACCTTTTTCCTTTTTTGAAATATTTTCTGTAACAGGGATTTCATTAGTAACGGCCTCCGAGGTAAACTGCTATTTAATACTATTACTATATCAGTCTTATATAAAGTATAGTCAAGAAAAATGGATAACTTCATTCAGCAGGAGTCCTCCACTTCTAAAGTTATGGGATAAATGAAAATAGGCTCTCTGATTAAGTGATGTCAAATCCCGGCTGAATGAAGTTAAGCCTCCGGCGGATGCCTCAAATTGTTTAAAGGAAATTTATCGAGCAAGCTCGATAAAAATTCGGGCGCAAATTCGACGGAGCGAATTTGATTCTTTGTAACAGAATCAGTCTGTGGGAAACTTTTTGGGATAAGTTGGTCGATTGCCTATTCCAAACAGTCACTGCTTGCATATGAAATAAAGTAAGCAAGATAAAAAAGGAGGTAAACCGAGTGTACGGATACAGAGGCCCTCAACAAGATCAAAGGATATGGTTCGCTGCGCCGTTTGTTGGTGGATTATTAGGAGGCTTTCTAGGAGGAGCTTTATCTTACCCACGTCCGCGTCCATACCCATTTTATCCACCGCCATATTATCCATATCCGCCATATCCGCCAGTCTATCCGCCTTATTTTGGAAAACCCTTTTAAATAGCCTGAAAAGAGGTTGATATCGTGTACTCAGCCTCTTTTTATTTTTTCGCAGTGGATTTAAATCATTATGTTATAATAGGGATATTTTATATCATAAAATTGGTATAAATAATAGTATTTTGATGGTAGTAATACATATATAGGCGATAAAGGAGAATCATATATGGATTTAAAAAAAACACTGCTTCATTCGCTTGGTATTGAAGTAATAAAAATAGAACAAGGCAGAGTAACAGCGACTATGCCTGTTGATGATCGAACATGTCAGCCATTCGGTCTTCTGCATGGTGGTGCGAGTGTAGCTCTTGCAGAAACAGTAGCAAGTGTAGGAGGTTATGAATTAGTTGACAAAGAAAACGAGGTGGTCGTGGGACTTGAAATCAATGCTAATCATATAAAAGGGAAAAAGGACGGCATGGTGACTGCTGTCGGTGAGGTCATTCATAGAGGCAGAACCACGATGATTTGGGAAGTTAAAATAAAGGATGAACAGGATCAATTAATCTGTATTTCCCGCTGTACACTTGCAATCATTAAAATTAAAAAATAAGTCCTGGAATATGAGCTGACTTCTTTAATAAAAAGGTCAGTCTTTTTTGTTTCCTTCTTGCCACTATTTGGCAGAATAAGTGGATAGAAATATGAAAAATTGGGCTTATTTATGATATAATAAGAGAATAAATTGATTTTACTTATTTTAGCAGGGAATCTAATACTTTGTAACTCTATTTTGAGAGATAAAGGTGGTGGAAGGTTGGGAGAAGATCAGCAATATTTATTTATTGATTTTGAGTTTACTATGCCGGAAAAAGGGAAAAGAACAAGAGGGTTTTATCCAGAAATCATAGAAGCTGGAGTTGTTGCGGTTGTTAATAATCAAATTCAAGAGAAATATTCCACCTTCGTAACACCCGTTCGTTTTCCAATCCTATCAAATCGCTGTAAATCATTTCTTCAAATCCAACAAGATCAGGTTGACCAAGGAATCACCTTTATGGAGCTTATCAATAAGTTTACATCATTAGCCAAAGGGTTTAATAATACCGTTGTTACATGGGGAAATATGGATATGAAGGTACTCAGGCAGAATTGCGAGCAGGCATCTTTATCCTTTCCGTTTAGAGCAAAGGAAATCGATCTCTCCATGGAGTATAAACGATTCTTTGGTGATCAGAATCAAACAGGCCTATGGAAGGCGGTTCAGGAATATGGTAAAGACGGGGTTGGTAAACATCATCGTGCATTAGATGATGCTCTGACAACCTACCATATTTTTAAATTAGTAGAAAAAGATAAGCGTTATCTCCATAATCCGGAGCAGACTACAATTGGAGACCGGATTGACCTTTCACAGCTGTTTAATAAATTTGCATAAAAAGCCAAATCACTTATGTTGATTTGGCTTTTTATCTATCTCCAGGTATGATCTGGACAATAGCAGCTCTCTTCTATTCTTATTTAAAATAATCTTTTTCCAATTGATCCATATTTTTCAAACTCTGTTGTGCCCACTCCGAGGAATCTCTTGATAATTCTTCCTTCAGCAGACTGACAGCTGCTTTTAATGAACCTTCGTAATCTGGTACTTCTTCATCAAATTGTTTTACCATCTTTTTTGGGACGTTTGTCTGCTCTCTGAAGGCAAGCGCACGTCTTTCATGGAAAAACGGTACAGCTACGTCTTTAGGGTGATGTAAATCTCCCTGCATGGGATGTTTAATGACTGCAAGCACCTTTACTAAATAATGTTCAGGTCGAATCTCGGTTATTTCTCCTATATACTTGCCTGTTTTATAAATAGCGGTAACAGTATCGCCTACTTTTAATGAATCCAACTTGATAAACCCTCCTATTAACTATTTGTATACGTTTATTATGACGTACATAAGTGGAAAAACAAAATAATAAGCCATTCGTTTCGTTTAATAAATAGTCGGAAAATTAGAAGGATTAGTAAAAAACTGTTATAATAGCTTAAAGACTAAATGCCTTATTAGAAAGGAACGTAGCTAATGATTGTTTCATATGTTCTAGGTCTATTTTTATATTTTCCTGAAGACAAATCAGAGTATATTCCAGCTTTTATTCAACTTGCTATCATTTCTTTGTTAGCTTATTTTACGGTAAAATATTTTATTAAAATATCAAAACGAGAAGAAAAAAAGGCAAAGGAATTAGAAGAACAATTGCAAATAAAATCGCATGAAAAGAACAGTTAACTTTCTTACTGTTCTTTTTTTACGCCTTCAGCTTTTATATTTTCGTTTAAATTCTATTATATTCGTCAAGACTAGATACAAATTGTCTTGACGGAGGATTATTTGTTTATGAAGAAAATAGGGCTATTGCTTTTAATCTTATTTCTTTCAGGTTTATTTTTAGCGGGCTGTATGGAAAAGGAAATTACCAAGATGGACGTTGTGATGTATAATCCTTCCGGCGACTCCCTTGGAACGGTCAAGTTGGAGGAACAATCAAGCGGCGTTAAGGTGAATGTTGACTTAAACGGTCTGCCGCCGGGAGAGCATGCTATACATATTCACGATAAAGGCTCCTGCAAGGGACCTGATTTCAAATCGGCTGGTGAACATTATAACCCGGAAGATAAGGAACATGGATTGATGCATCCAAAAGGTGCTCATGCAGGTGATTTGCCAAATATCATTGTTCAGGATGATGGGACAGCAAAGGCTGAACTGATGGCTCCCAAGGTGACATTTAAAGAAGGAAGGACCTCATTGCTAACGAAGGAGGGACTTTCGATTGTCATTCATAGTGAAAAAGATGATGGAATGTCTCAGCCTGCCGGAAACGCTGGTGACCGGATTGCATGCGGTGAGATTAAAAAAAGATAACATAAAAAAGAAGCGGTCATCGTACTGCTTCTTTTTTTATAGGCTCTGTTAAATAATATTGTTGATTTTTGACTCATTTAAGCTGTATGGTCATGAAGTGGTAGGAGAAAATGCATTTTCTCCTACCACTTCATGACCATACAGCAACCTTTCAGCATAGCTGAAAGGCGTGTGAAATATTCATTTCACACGAATGAGTCAAAAATCTGGTTTATCAACATAGTACTTTAAAACGGCCTTTTTATAAGTAAACTTAGACTTAAATCATAGGTTTATTTATTAACATAGTCTAAATATGAAATGCTCTTGTTCGGTTATGCATTTTATTAATTTTAAAATTTTGGGGAAAATATCTATATTTAGCAGTAAATTCTCGTTGGAATTTTGCTATAATGTAACTATTTAAAAATATCTGGAGGTCTTTCCATGAAGTTAACGCAAAAGGAAATGGAAATAGTTGAGATTCTTGAAAAAGATGCTCGCTTAACAACAGAAGATGTGGCGAAAATGGTTTGCTTAAGTGTTGAGGAAACAGAGCAGGCAATTAAAAAGCTTGAGGATCATAAAGTCATTGTAAGGTATATTTCACTGATTGATTGGGGGAAAGTAGAAGAGAATACAGGTGTCAAGGCTATGATTGATGTAAAGGTTACGCCAAAAAGAGGTGTCGGCTTTGATGAGATTGCAGAAAGAATTTACCGCTTTAAAGAAGTAACTTCTGTTTATTTAATGTCAGGGGCATATGATTTATCCGTTATTGTTGAAGGAAAATCAATGAATGAAGTGGCAAGCTTTGTTTCACAAAAACTATCTACGTTAGATTCAGTTTTATCAACCACTACTCATTTTATTTTAAAGAAATATAAGCATGACGGAATTATTTTTGAGCCTGACAATAAAGACAAACGAATTGTGGTGTCGCCATAATGGAATTAGCTAAAAATTCACATCTATCTAAAGTTGCTAGAGCGCTTAAACCATCAGGAATACGAAAATTCTTTGATCTCGCAGCCGGAATGGAAGGGGTTATTTCGCTAGGGGTTGGAGAGCCTGATTTTGTGACTTCTTGGTCTGTTAGGGAAGCGGCAATCCTTTCGCTTGAACAAGGAAATACGTCCTACACTGCTAATGCTGGTCTGCCGGAATTACGTAATGAAATTTCACACTATATGCGAAAACAGTTTGGGGTTGACTATTCACCAGATTCGGAAATCATTGTCACCGTAGGAGCAAGCCAGGCCATTGATATTGCCATGCGGGCTATTCTTGATCCTGGAGATGAAGTCATTGTGATTGAACCTTGCTTCGTTTCCTACGTTCCAATGGTGCAATTGGCTGGTGGAGTTCCCATTCAGGTTCAAACATTAAAAGAAAATGATTTTAAAATACTGCCTAGCCAGCTCGAAGAAGTTATTTCGAAGAAAACGAAAGCCATTATGCTTTGCTCTCCAAACAATCCAACAGGCTCCATGTTGAATAAAAAGGAATTAGAAGAACTGGCTGCAATGGTAGAAAAGCATGATTTGCTTGTCATTGCCGATGAAATCTATGCTGAGCTTGTTTATGATGAAGAATATACGAGCTTGCCATCTATACCAGGGATGAGGGAGAGAACCATTTTAATTTCTGGATTTTCAAAAGGGTTTGCGATGACTGGTTGGAGACTTGGTTTTGTTTGTGCGCCGGTGGAGCTTTCAAGTGCGATGTTAAAAATTCACCAATATGCTATTATGTGTGCACCAACGATGGCTCAGTACGCTGCTCTTGAAGCACTTCGCAATGGGCGCTCAGATGTAGATGATATGGTAAAAAGTTATAGACGCCGCAGAAATTTTATTGTTCAGTCTTTTAATGAAATTGGCCTGACTTGTCATATGCCAGGCGGGGCCTTTTATGCATTTCCATCGATTGAATCGACTGGTTTAAGCTCACAGGAATTTGCTGAGCAGCTATTGCTTCAAGAAAGTGTAGCGGTTGTACCTGGAGATGTATTTGGTGAAAGCGGGAATGGACATATCCGATGTTCCTATGCAACTTCATTAGAGCAAATTCAAGAAGCTGTCAAACGAATGAAACACTTTATTGACAATCTACAGCCGAAGTAACGACATAAAATAAAAAAAGGACAGCCGTATAGGTTGTCCACTTCAAAAAGGGGGGAATACTAGAAAGTCTTACAGTATAAGTCTTTCCGGTTTCTCCTTTTTTATTCCTTTTTTATTAATTTTTTGGTTAAATCCAATGGCTCTTTCAAATACTAACTTTTGATAATATCTAAATGTTATGCTATAATTTTATATTGCGTATAAATATGAACTAAAATAATAATAAATAGGAGTGTTTCCATGTCAGAAAAGATTGAAGTAGGAAGCGTATTAACAGGTAAAGTGACCGGAATTCAAGCATACGGAGCATTTGTCGCACTTGATGAAAAAAATCAAGGACTTGTTCACATTTCAGAAATTACGCACGGATTTGTGAAGGATATTAATGAACATCTTAAAGTTGGCGATGAAGTAACAGTAAAAGTATTATCAGTTGATGAAGAAGCAGGAAAAATTGGCTTATCCATCCGCGCAACAGAACAAGCACCTGTACAGGAGGCAGAAGTGAAAGCGAAAAAGCCTCGCAAACGTCAGGCTGCTGCACCTATTACTACAGAAACTGAACAAGGCTTCAATACACTTAAAGATAAGCTTCAAGAGTGGATTGAACAATCAAAAGCTGAAAACCTAATTAATAAGTAATCGTATTAATAAAGAGGCATAGGACATTCATATAATGTTCTATGCTTCTTTTTTTATATGGCTTTGTTAAATAATATTGTTGATTTTTGACTCATTTAAGCTGCATTGTCATGAAATAGTAGGAGAAAATGCATTTTCTCCTACTATTTCATGACAATGCAGCAACCTTTCAGCATAGCTGAAAGGCGTGTGAAATGAACATTTCACACGAATGAGTCAAAAATCTGGCTTATCAACACAGTGCTTTAACAAAGCCTTTTATATTGCTATGTACATTGAAGGGAGGGAGGAAGCAAAATGAATAATCAATCAAACGCAATCATCGCGCAAATAGATAGATATGGGGCGACTAATTATCATCCGCTGCCAGTCGTTGTGTCAGAAGCTCAAGGTGTATGGGTAAAGGATCCTGAAGGGAATACGTATTTGGATATGTTAAGTGCTTATTCTGCAGTAAATCAGGGCCATCGCCATCCGAAAATTATTGACGCATTAAAAAAGCAGGCAGATCGGGTAACATTAACGTCACGAGCGTTTCATAATGATCAGCTTGGCTCTTGGTATGAGGCAGTGTGCAGGCTGACAAATAAGGATAGGGTATTGCCTATGAATACAGGTGCCGAAGCGGTTGAAACAGCTTTTAAAGCAGCTAGAAGATGGGCATATCAACTAAAAAAGGTCCCAGAAAACCAGGCGGAAATTATCGCTTGTGCGGGGAACTTTCACGGCCGAACGATGACAGCAGTATCACTTTCCTCTGAAGAAGAGTATAAGTCTGGCTTTGGTCCGCTGCTGCCTGGAATTAAGTTAATTCCCTACGGAGACCTTGCCGCGTTAGAAAAAGCGATTACTCCAAATACAGCGGCCTTTCTAGTGGAACCGATTCAAGGGGAGGCAGGAATTGTCATTCCGCCAGAGGGGTTTTTGCAGCAAGCATATAATTTATGTAAGCAAAACCAAGTATTATTTTTGGCTGATGAGATTCAAACAGGTTTAGGCCGGACGGGTAAAATGTTTGCCTGTGAATGGGAGAATATAGAACCAGATGTATATATCCTAGGGAAGGCATTGGGCGGCGGTGTATTTCCAATATCCTGTGTCGCTGCAGACAAGGATATTCTTGGTGTGTTTAATCCGGGCTCACACGGTTCTACTTTTGGCGGGAATCCGCTCGCATGTGCCGTATCAAAAGCAGCCATTGGAGTGCTTTTAGAAGAAAATCTTAGCAAACGTTCACTTGAACTGGGAAATTACTTTTTGAGTGAATTAAACAAACTATCCGATTTAAAAGTGAAAGAAGTCCGGGGCAGAGGGCTTTTTATCGGGATGGAGTTGACGGAAAATGCGCGGCCGTATTGTGAAGCATTAAAAGAAGAAGGAGTATTATGTAAGGAAACTCATGAAAAAGTAATCCGCTTTGCTCCGCCTCTAGTGATTACAAAGGAGCAGATTGACTGGGCAATGGAAAAAATCAAGCGAGTTTTTCAGCACAAAAGGTAGTGCAGATGCACTACCTTTTGTGCTGAAAGATTATTTATCGAGTTGGGCGTGTTTCAGGCGATCTTTCAAGTTCAACATTTGGTTTAAATAGCAAGCCTAAATTGATAAGACCGGCAATTCCAACAAGACTGTAGATGATTCTTGAAAGGGTCGTACCATCCCCGAAAAGAGCTTCGACTAGGTTGAAACCAAAGAACCCGATTAATCCCCAATTTATTGCTCCAATAATGGTAAGAAATAAAGCAATCCGTTGTATAGAACTCAAATGAATCCGCCTCCGTATTAAAATGTGAGCTACACTTTTAGGTTGTTTAAAGCTCTAAGGAATTATTCATGAATGAAAAAAATGATTGATAAAAATTTGTTGAAATTGGGTACGCTTACATATAAGAAAGAAACTTGATTATATGAATAGCTTTCGGTAAAGTGTAAATGATTAAAATAATGGGAGGCTACAATGACACATATTCAATTTGATTATTCAAAAGCCCTATCTTTCTTTGGTGAGCATGAGATTACATACTTACAGGACGCCGTTAAGGTTGCCCATCATTCTTTACATGAACAAACAGGCGCAGGAAGTGATTATTTAGGCTGGATGGATTTACCTGTTAACTATGATAAAGAGGAGTTTTCCCGTATTCAAAAAGCCGCAGAAAAAATTAAAAATGACTCCGATATTTTATTAGTAATTGGAATCGGCGGATCTTACTTAGGTGCACGTGCGGCTATTGAGGCATTGCAGCACAGTTTTTATAATGCATTGCCAAAAGAAAAGCGTAAAACCCCTCAGATCATCTTTGTTGGAAATAATATTAGTTCTACATATATGAAAGACATAATGGATCTTTTAGAGGGAAAGGATTTCTCGCTAAATGTCATTTCGAAATCGGGTACAACGACTGAGCCGGCGATTGCATTACGTATTTTCCGTAAGCTGTTAGAAGAGAAATATGGAAAAGAAGAAGCAGTAAAACGGATTTATGCAACAACTGACAAAGCAAAAGGAGCATTGAAAACCGTTGCAGATGAAGAAGGTTTTGAAACATTTGTCATACCTGATGATGTTGGCGGTCGTTACTCTGTATTAACTGCAGTAGGACTGCTGCCAATTGCAGTAAGCGGTGCTGACATTGAAGCAATGATGAAGGGGGCTGCTTGTGCCCGTGAAGATTTCAGTGGTTCTGAGCTGCTTGAAAACGCCGCATATCAGTATGCTGCTATTCGAAATATCCTTTATAACAAAGGCAAAACAATCGAAATGCTTATTAACTACGAGCCGGGCTTAATGTATTTTAACGAGTGGTGGAAGCAGCTGTTTGGTGAAAGTGAAGGGAAGGATCAAAAGGGAATTTATCCGTCTTCTGCAAACTTCTCAACAGATCTTCATTCATTAGGCCAGTATGTACAAGAAGGCCGCCGCGATATTTTTGAAACGGTTATTAAGGTAGAAAAACCAAGACATGAGTTGACAATTGAAGCAGCTGACAATGACTTAGACGGTCTAAATTATCTTGCTGGAAAAACAGTTGATTTCGTCAACAATAAAGCGTTTGAGGGAACCTTGCTTGCCCATACAGACGGCGGTGTTCCAAATCTAATTGTATCTATACCAGAGCTTGACGAATATACTTTTGGATATCTTGTGTATTTCTTTGAAAAAGCATGTGCTATGAGCGGTTATTTATTAGGTGTAAACCCATTTGATCAGCCGGGGGTAGAAGCCTATAAGGTGAATATGTTCGCCCTATTAGGGAAGCCAGGCTATGAAGAGAAAAAAGCAGAACTTGAAAAACGATTAAAATAATGAAAATAAGGTGTCCGCGTACCATAAAAAGACAAAATGCTATCATTTGTCCATCTGTGGTGCCTGACACCTTTATTTATTTATTTGGCTTTGTTAAATAATATTGTTGATTTTTGACTCATTTAAGCAGTATGGTCATTTCACACGAATGAGTCAAAAACCTGGCTTATCAACACAGTACTTTAACAAAGCCATTTATTTAATGATTATTAACCGATCGTATTTTTCAATTAAGAATGGCTGCGGTGGATTCAAGATGGTTGCTCCGCCTCTTTTTACACCTAACAGAATTTTACCTTCTTGTAAGAGCTCGATACTTACATCGGTGAACCCTTCATCTACTTGTTCTTTGGCGGCTTCGAGATAGACAAGCTTCTTTTCTGTAAGCTGATACAATAAATCTAAAAAAGACGTAACAATATCTTGTGATGCGAGGCTTTGAAGCATAACGAAACTAGAAAGCATATTCGTTTGAATAATTTCATCTGCGCCTGCTCTGCTTGCATTGGCAATTTGCTCATTAGTTAATATTTCAACAATTGTCTCAACATGAGGATTTAGTCCTTTTACGGCTAATAAAGTTAGAATTGTATGCATGTCTGCCTGTAATTCATCTTTTGTGGGGTCTGCTGTTATGATGACCTTACTGGCTGTTTGTATACTAGCTCGCATTAACACTTCATCTAGGTTCGGTCGTCCTTGAATATAATGAACATTACTATATGGCAATGGATTTTCCTTAAGTGTATCGTCAATTAGGGCAATTGAAGCTGTTTTCTGTTCATTGATTAAAGAATAAATCACTTGTCTTGAGCGTTCGTTCCAACCGACAATGATGAAATGTCCTTCCCCTTTAAATTTAATTTTTCCTTCTAAGTGATCATCTTGTCTTGAAGCAGCTGTCGTGGCTAAGACAATAAAAAAAGAAGAAAGAAAGCCTGCGCTGGTTATAAGCAAAAGAATACCTGCGATTTTCCCTATAACGGAATGGGGGACATAATCTCCATATCCAACGGTTGATGCCGTAATGATAGCCCACCAAATTCCATCAAAAACGGTTGGGAAGCTTTCAGGCTCTAGGAAGTGAATGATGATACCAAAAAATGCAATTAATGAAATGGCTATCAAAAATGTCCGCAGTAAAAGAGGTAGTCGGACAAAGCTTATAAATAATTGATGCGGCAAAGTTCCTCACCTCAGGTAGTTAGAATCATTTTTTCATTATGGACGAAAAAAGGAACTTTCATAATAGGAGAAGGTTATTTAACTTCATTCAGCAGAAGCCTTCCACTTCTAAAGTTAAGGATGGATACAAATTCGACGGGCGAATTTGATTTTATTTCGATGAAGCTGACTATACCGTATTTCCCGCTCGTGACAATTCAATTTTCTTGCTAATACCATTCATTGGTGGTCTAATCAGATTAAGGGAAAATAGAAACAATGAAAAAAGAGGATGATCGATTAGATCCCATCCTCTTTTGAATTCGTATTTGTCCGTACCCATTCTTGTGCCCATTGGTTAATTTCTTTAAAAACATTTTGGAGAGCAAAGCCTTTTTCAGTTAATGTGTATTCAACTCTTACCGGAACTTCAGGGAAGACCTCTCTTGATACAATCCCCTCATTCTCTAATTCTTTTAATCTTTCCGATAGAAGCCGGCCACTGATGGGCATGGAGGAATTAATGGTACAGAAACGCTGCGGGCCTAACATAAGCTGGTTAATAATTAATGCATTCCAGCGTTTGCTAAGGACTTCTACAGCCTTATGAAATTTGGGACAGAGTGTGTTTTCCTCCATTGGCAACCTCCTTATTTAAAACGTTATTACTATAATAATAGTTAATATATTACTTGACGTCAACTATTTACGAATTTATACTTACTTACATATAGTAAGTAATATGAGGATAGTGTATTTTTTCCGAAAGGATGATCTTAATGATTTCAGATAAAGTTAGAGATATACTTATAGATAGAATGATAATCTTGAAGCAGGAAAATAAAAAAGATATCTGTCTAGTTGGACCAGTTAATCTCCCGGTTCAATTAGACGGTGAAACGGTAACCTTTCAATGGTATACATGGTTGTTGCTTGACGGGATGCCATCCGATAAGGAAAAATTGCTTGAATCGCTACTAACAGCAGACCTTGCAGATGCTCAGCAATCATCTGTTTTAGTCTATGGTGATTTTAAGCAGGCGGAAGAAGCCTATATCCGAATGCACAGCATCTGTCATACAGGAGATATATTTGGCAGTCAGCGTTGTGATTGTGGCTATCAGCTGCGCCAGTCCATGAAAATGATTGTGAAGCAAGGGAGCGGAGCCTTATTCTATTTAGCCAATCATGAAGGCCGCGGTATTGGATTATTTACGAAATCACTCGCTTATATCCTTCAGCAGGAAGGGTATGATACAGTAGAAGCAAACAATGCTCTTGGTTTTCCAGATGATCTCCGTTCATACGAGGAAGCCATTCGAGTAATAAAGGGGTTAAGAAAAAGCCCGGTTACTCTTATTACAAATAATCCGAAAAAAATTGCTGCCTTAAAGGCTGCAGGCCTGACTATTCAGGATCACCTTCCTCTATGGGGTGGTGAGTCTGAGTACAACAGTTTTTATTTAGCGACGAAGGTAGAGAAGTCAGGACATATTCTTAACAGCGAAGTAATCATAACCAATTAAGGAGAGTTAATCATGAATAATGATCACTATTTTATGAAGCTTGCGCTTGATTTAGCCTCTACTGCAAAAGGAAAAACAAATCCGAATCCTCTTGTTGGAGCGGTCATAGTCAAGGAAGGCATGATTGTAGGCTCAGGAATCCATCGTAAAGCAGGTGAACCGCATGCCGAAGTACATGCTTTTCATATGGCTGGCGATCATGCAAGGGGAGCTACACTTTATGTCACACTTGAACCATGCTCCCATTTTGGTAAAACGCCGCCTTGCGCTAATCTGGTGAAAGAATCTGGGGTATCCCGAGTGGTAATTGCTATGAAGGATCCAAATCCGCTTGTTGCAGGCAGAGGAATCAAAATATTAGAGGATGCGGGAATTGAAGTGGTGGTAGGTGTCCTTGAGCAGGAAGCGAGAAGATTGAATGAACGTTTTATTCATAACATGCTGACACAAATGCCATTTGTCATTTCAAAAGTGGCTATGACCCTTGATGGAAAAATTGCAGCTTATAATGGTGATTCAAAATGGGTGTCAGGTGAAGCGTCAAGACAGAAGGTTCATTATTTACGGAATGAAGTCGATGCTATCCTTGTTGGAATTGGTACGGTTCTTGCGGATGACCCTATGTTAACGACCAGAATTCCGGAAGGTGGTAAAAATCCAATTCGAATTATAATTGACTCCGGGCTGCGTACACCGTTAGAGGCTAAAATTACGGATTGTTCAGAAGCGGAAACGTGGATTTTTACGCACGAAGGTGTGGATGAAGAAAAGGAAGCGGCCCTGTTGGCTAAAGGTGTTCAAGTATACGCGGCTCCGCAAGGGGAAGGACTCGATTTATCTTTCATATTGAAGCAGTTATATGAATTAGGTATTACGGACGTGCTAGTTGAAGGTGGGGGCGAAGTGAATAGTGCCTTCTTACGTGAGGGATTGATTAATAAGTTTCAAGTATATATTGCACCTAAGGTATTGGGCGGCCGTCACTCATTGACACCTTTTACAGGCAAGGACGTTGAAACAATGGATGCAGCGGTAGAACTAGAGTTTGATTCTGTTGAGCCTATTGGTGAAGATTTGCTTATTACAGCTTATCCTAAACAACAAGTGGAATCATAAGACACAATCATAACGGGTGATGAACATGAAGGCATATGATTTTAAGACAGATGTTTGTATTATAGGCGCTGGACCTGCCGGCGCTTTACTTGCTTATCTGCTTTCAAGTCATAATATTTCTGTCATATTAGTAGAACGGAATGGAGATATTAATAAAGAGTTCAGAGGTGAACATTTAAACGATACAGGTGAAGCCATCCTACGAAAGTATAAACTGTTTGATGAGCTCGAAGATGTTGGTTTGTTAAGAATGGAGCGGGTTGAATATTGGGATCATGGGGAAGTGTTTAAAACAATTATGCCCGATGAACGTGTAAATCATTGTGGTATCCATGTCCCACAGAAGCATCTACTCGGGCTTTTATTGAAAAAAAGTGAACCACTTCCGCCATTTAACCTATTGTTAAATACTAGAGTAGTAGAATTGCTTGAGGAAGATGGCCAATACTCAGGTGTGAAAGCCGTAAAGGATGGACAAGAAATCACAATTAAAAGTTCTTTGATTGTGGGGGCAGACGGCCGATTTTCAACAATCCGCAAATTGGCGGATATTCCATTTGAGAAAATTAAACATGGATATGATCTTCTTTGGGCACGCATTCCAGCTCCAAAGGATTGGGAGCCGACGGTACGTATGGCAATGATTAATGGTGAGCAGCTTGCCTTGTTTACACAGCAGGGCGGTTATATTCAAATCGGATGGAATATAAAAGAAGGCTCGTACCCTAAGCTTAGGAAGCAGCCGATAACGAAATTTGTTAATCAGTTAATTGAAGCATTTCCTCAGCTTAAAGATACGGTGCATGCGGCTCTCCAGTCGTGGGATGATTTTGTACTGCTTCAGGTGCAAAGCTCTAAATGTGAAACATGGGTGAAAAATAATTTGGTGATTATTGGAGATGCAGCCCATACGATGAGTCCAACAGGCGCAATTGGTATTAATAGTGCGATGAAGGATGCTGATATACTGTTCCAAATTATGATGGACGCAAGCTCAATTAACCAGGTTGGCCGTATTGATTTTGAAGTATTTGAACAGATTCGCAGGAATGAAGTTGAACAACAGCAAAAAGAACAATTAATGAAAGAAGAATCATTTGGAAATCAATTTATCCCGGTTTAAACTTCATTTAGCAGATGCCTTCCACTTCTAAAGTTAAGAGATAAATGCAAAAAGGCTCTTTGATTCAGTGGGGGTTCAAACTCCTGCTGAATGAAGTTAAGCCTTCGGTGAGCCTTGCGATTTTTTAACGACTATTGTTGCTCCAATCAGAAAAGGATCCTGATCCAAGACAAGCAGGACAGTCATATGATTCCGGAAAAGAATATTCATTGACGATTGGAATCTGAAATCCTTTTCCATTACAATCCGGGCAATGCCCTAAGCTTTGTGCCTCAGCAATTTTCTTTTCATATAAGCTTGCTTTCCAATCAGATAAGTAACTAAATAGCCCCAATTTTCAAACCCTCCTCTTTTTTCACTATTTTATGCATGAAATCCTTTTTGGGAAACCACATGATGTACCGACATTTGTATTATGACGATTTAGCATGAGATTTATACAATTAAGCAGGAGAATATAGAGAATTTTAACTTTAGTGAATAAAAAGCCTTTTACGAGGCTTTTTTTGCGTTGTGGTGAAAGATAACGGTTTTGGATAATTTTAGCCATGTTTGTAAAAAGTAAGAGAAATTACGTATATTCATGGGGTGTTAGCAATTGGATTCTTTACATGCTCAAAGGGAGAAAAAACTAATTATATTTGCTCTTATTGTTCTAGCTTTATATGTCTCACCTTTGTTTATTTTAGGAGAAAATGCACATATTCGTGTCCATGATAATCTCGATTCAAACTTGGCTTGGTATAAAGTATTGCGGGAAAGCGGCCAAATGTTTGGGCCTATTAATGCTGTTATTCCACAGGTAATGAATGGAATACCAAGAAATGCATATGGAACCGAATATAGCGGGATTGTTTGGCTCTATGCTTTATTTCCAACCATGACAGCCTATGCATTAAGTCAAACGATTACAAGACTGGCGGCCTTTTTGGGTATGTATTTGCTTTTACGTGATCATTTTTTAGAAGAGAAACAATGGGGAATCATCACGATTGGAACTTCTTTAGCATTTGCCTTAACTCCATTTTGGCCGTCTGGGATGCTAAGTACGTTGGGGATGCCATTAGCTTTATGGGCATTTCTCCATATTCGCAAGGGCAGAAAATCGTGGAAAGATTACTTGGTTCTAACTCTGCTGCCCTTTTATTCAAGTATAGTCCTAGGCTTTTTCTTTTTTTTATTTGCGATGGGAGTGCTCTGGGTAGTCGATGTTATCAGACGTAAAAGGTACAATTTAGCTTTGTTATTATCACTTATATATATGTCAATTGTCTATTGTTTCGTTGAATACAGGCTCGTCTATTCATTCCTTTTCTCTACAGAGCCAAACAGCAGGGACGAATATATTCACGCCCGTTTATCTTTATGGAGGGTTATTCGCCTGACCTTTAAAAATTATATTCTTGGACATACTCATGTGATGACGGTTCACGGCTTAATTATTCTGCCGATTTTACTAGTAGGTTTTTATCTCGTATGGAAAAAGGGTTGGTGGAGACAGGAAAAGTATTTTGTGTTTTTATTTATCCTTAATTTTGTTTTATCACTATGGTATGCCTTTTGGTTCTATAAAGGCTGGCAGCCGCTGACGGAGAAGTTTCATTTTATGAATACCTTTAATTTCGCCCGTTTTCATTTTCTAAGACCTCTCGTCATTTACATGTCCTTTGCCTTGGCATTGAAAATTATTTGGCAGAACAAAAAGGAACTTCAATCTGTCGTTTATTTTAGTCTTGCTGCTCAGCTATTGATATTAGGTTTTTTTAACGAAGAAATCTTTTATCAATCAAAGCCGTCAGTAAAGGAGTTCTATGCTGAGGAGTTGTTTTCTCAGATAAAGAATCATATTGGGCTGCCCGTTGAAGAGTATCGGGTAGCAAGTGTCGGACTGCATCCGGCTATTGCTCAGTATAACGGATTCTATACATTAGACAGCTATAATAATTTCTATCCGTTGTCTTATAAATATGAATTTCGAAAGATTATCGAAAAGGAATTGAACAAAAACAAACAAATACGAGTCTACTTCGATGAATGGGGAGGACGCTGCTATTTATTCACGGATGAGTTGGGAAAACATTATATGTTTAAAAAAAATACAAAAAAGAAGCTGGAACATGTTCAATTTAACTTCGAACCTTTTAAAAAAATGGGTGGAACACATATCTTTTCATCTGTTCCGATAAAAAATGCTGAGAAGAATCAATTACAGTTGGAAAAAGTGTTCTCAAACAAAGAATCTGTTTGGAAAATTTACTTATATAAGGTCATTTGATTTGGAGGGAACAAACATGACTGCACCAGTTGTCACACTTGTTGTGCCTTGCTATAACGAAGAAGCCGTACTGCCATATACAATGGAGGTATTACAGGAATATCTTCAGGATTTAATCAAAGAAAAGCTTGTTTCTGACAGAAGTAAACTGCTGTTTGTTGATGACGGCAGCAAGGATGAAACCTGGAATCTTATATATAAAGCGAGCCTGAAGAAGGATATTATTCGTGGCCTAAAGTTGGCCGGAAATGCAGGTCATCAAAATGCATTATTAGCTGGATTGTTCGCAGCAAAGTCTATATCAGATTGTGTCATCTCGCTGGATGCCGATTTGCAGGATGATATTATGGTAATTCGTGAGTTCATTAAAAAATTTAATGAAGGGTATGAAATTGTCTACGGAGTGCGTAGAAAAAGAGACAGTGATACCTTTTTCAAACGGAAAACTGCGGAGGGCTTCTATAAACTGATGGAGAAAATGGGCGTTAATTTAGTCTATAATCATGCTGATTACCGGTTAATGAGCAGACGCGCCCTCGAAGAGCTTGAACGGTTTGATGAGGTGAATTTATTTTTACGAGGGATTGTTCCTCTCATTGGATTTCAATCCACATCTGTGTATTATGATCGTAAGGAAAGAACAGCAGGTGAAACAAAGTATCCGCTAAAAAAGATGCTTTCCTTTGCTTTTAATGGAATTACTTCCTTTTCCGTTACTCCAATTCGCTTTGTATTGTTAACGGGTTGTACTTTTTTCTTTGTCAGTCTTGTTGTATTAGGCTATTTCTTAGTGTTGAAATATTTCGGTAAAACCGAGATTGGCTGGACATCATTAATTGCATCCATTTGGCTTATTGGAGGACTGCAGTTAATGGCCATTGGATTAATTGGCGAGTATATTGGAAAAGTGTATCAGGAATCGAAGCGAAGACCTAAGTATATTGTGGATAAGGATTTGTTTAATTTGGCTATTCCTGATCATATGATGGACGAGGATGCTGCCGATGAAAACCTTGTCCATAATGGATTATCTGAAGTGAATTAAAAATAAAAAGAAGCTGCCTAGCTAATCAAGCGGGCAGCTTCTTTTTAATTAGGCTATGTTAAAGTACTATGTTGATAAACCAGATTTTTGACTCATTCGTGTGAAATGAACATTTCACACGCCTTTCAGCATAGCTGAAAGGTTGCTGTATTGTCATAAAGTAGTGGGAGAAAATGCATTTTCTCCCACTACTTTATGACAATACAGCTTAAATGAGTCAAAAATCAACAATATGATTTAACAGAGCCTTTAATTAAGTGGCAGGTTAACGGTTATGATTTTGCTCAGTTGTAAGGTCGCATTCATTTAATGGAATGATTTTTGTCTTTTTAACCCATTTGTGACCAAGCCAAATGGCAATGAATAAAGGCAAGCCAATATAGGATACTAGCACTCCATTCCAGTCAATTCCATTACCCATAAATGCAGAATAGTTTTGACCTAAAATGACGATGCCGCATACTACAAAGGCAAAAATGGGTCCAAACGGATAAAATCCGGATTTATAAGGTAATTTATTTAAGTCTTTTCCTTGCGCCACATACGCTTTACGGAAGCGGTAATGGCTGATGGCTATCCCAAGCCAAGCGATAAAGCCGGACATTCCTGATGCATTTAACAGCCATATATACACAACACCTTCACCAAAAAAAGAAGCAAGGAATGCCAGTGTACCGACTAATGAAGTGATGATTAGGGCATTGATAGGAATACCGTTTTTATTTAATTTTGCCAGGAATTTTGGAGCTTTGCCTTCTACGGCTAAATTCCAAAGCATACGTGTAGATGCATACAAACCTGAGTTTCCGGCAGATAGAACGGCTGTTAATATAATCGCGTTCATAACAGAGGCAGCAAAAGCAATCCCTGCTCTTTCAAATACAAGCGTAAAAGGACTTGTTGTGACCTCTCCGCTGGCAAGGCTTTCGTTTGTGTAAGGAATTAATAATCCGATAACAAAAATTGCTAAAATGTAAAATAATAAAATACGCCAAAAGATTTGTTTAACAGCCTTTGGGATATTTTTTTCAGGATTTTCACTTTCACCGGCTGCCACTCCAAGTAATTCTGTTCCTTGGAAGGAAAATCCAGCTGCCATAAAGACGCCGAGGATGGCTAAAAAGCCGCCATTAAAAGGTGCATCACCAATTGTAAAGTTTGAAAATCCGACCGCCTTATCACCCATAATACCGATAATCATTAAAAAGCCAGTCACAATAAAAATAATAACGGTCACGACTTTAATAAGTGAAAACCAATATTCAGTTTCTCCAAAGCCTTTTACAGATAAATAGTTAATTAAAAACATGATGGCAAGACAGATACTGCTCCATATGATAGAAGGAGTATCAGGAAACCAAAATTTCATAATTAAGGATACAGCTGCCAGTTCTGCTGCGATCGTAATGGCCCAGTTATACCAATAGTTCCAGCCAAGTGCAAAACCTAATGATGGATCAACAAATTTTGCTGCATAGGTACTAAAACTGCCGGCAACAGGCATGTAGGCCGCCATTTCTGCCAAACCTGTCATGAGAAAATAGACCATGATGCCAATGAGTGCATAGGCAAGAAGTGCCCCGCCCGGTCCCGCAGTATGAATAGCCCCGCCGCTGGCCAGAAACAGGCCTGTACCAATGGTTCCGCCAAGTGAAATCATCGTTAAGTGACGTGCTTTAAGTTTTCTTTTTAATCCATTTTCTTCCCCTTTTATCAACTGATCCTCTTTTTTAGCTGCTTCGGATGATTGCATACTATCGACTCCTTTTTTTCTGGAAAGAGCGGTAAAAATAAAAACCGTCAAAGCGGATTCGACGGTTTTTATTTTTACCGCATCATACCTTCCGAAAGATAGCTCAACACGATTAACGAATGTTAACCGTGACAGTTCTGTTTCTATTCGAAAACAGCCCCAGCTTGTATCTTCAGAGAAAGATACAAACTTCGGCAGCTTTTCCTTTCAGAAGGAGTCATTAATCGTCTCTGTATCTCGTCCGACCTACTAATAAAAGCTGCAACCTCTACCCCATCGATGATGATGAGGATATCTTTTTATTATTTAAATATAGGATAAATTAACCCTATGCCATTATACTTAAAATCCTTGGAAAAACCAATGGAAAATTATTCTCCTATATTAAAGAAGAAACTTTATAAATAGTCCATTTATTCACCGTGTTGTAACATATTTCGACAAAATATCTATTATTTCAATATATTTGTTTACTTTATTATTTCATTTATGTAAAATAAGCAATGTTGTTTTGAAATAATAGATAGATTAAAGCGAATTTTTTGAAGATTAAAAACAACATTTTTCTTGAGGAGATACTTTATATATTAAGAGGAGGCGAAAGCTATGAAATCAAAAATTTCTCGAAATGACATAGTAGCTATCGGGCTTATGCTTTTTGCCTTGTTCTTTGGTGCAGGAAACTTAATTTTTCCTCCTGCATTAGGACAAGCAGCAGGTACAAATCTTTGGCCATCAATGATTGGCTTTTTATTAACCGGTGTAGGTTTACCTTTACTGGGGGTACTGGCTATCGGAGTGTCGGGACATAGTGATATTCAGTCATTAGCCAATAAAATTAACCCTACTTTTGCACTCATTTTTACCGTTATCTTGTATCTATCCATTGGACCGTTTTTTGCCATTCCACGTACAGGAACAGTATCTTTTGAAATTGGGATTGCTCCGTTCCTGCCGGACATGTCTGGCGGCTTTAATATTGCGTTATTAATTTATACTATTATCTATTTTACTATAGTCGGCTATTTATCGTTAAATCCAAGTAAAATAGTGGATCGTGTTGGGAAAATAATGACACCCCTTTTATTAATTTGTTTATTGATTGTACTCATTGCTACGATTATTAACCCGCTTAATGAACCGGCAGTTCCTATTGGAGGCTATGTAGACAACGCGTTCTTTAAAGGGTTCCAAGAAGGTTACTTAACAATGGACACTCTTGCATCGTTTGTTTTCGGGATTATTGTTATTAATGCGATTAAGGAAAATGGAGTGACAACAAAGGCTGGTATTGCAAAAGCAACGATTAAAGCAGGCCTGATTGCAGCAGGAGCATTAGGGGTCATTTACTTTGGACTTGCCTATCTTGGAGCAACAACCAATTATGCATCAGGGCAAGTCAATAATGGGGGCGCAATATTAACCTATGCAGCAAATGCTCATTTTTCAGTCTGGGGCAATGCCATTCTAGGTTTCGCCATATTATTTGCCTGTTTAACAACGTCAATTGGACTTATCTCATCTTGTGCAAGCTATTTTTCAAAAATGTTTCCACGTTTTTCGTATAAAACATTGGTCATTGTGTTTACTATTTTCAGTGCAGCCGTTGCAAACGTAGGATTAAGTGTGTTAATTACTATTTCTGTTCCAGTTCTTGTTGCGATTTATCCGTTAGCGATTGTATTAATCTTCTTAACCTTTACGGATCCGCTTTTCAAAGGCCGTGTATCCGTCTATCGATGGAGTATGCTGTTTACAGGAATATTTAGTGTCATTGATGGGATTAAGGCAGCTGGTATGCAGATTGAAGGTTTATACAGCTTATTAAATCAATATTTACCACTGTTTGAATCAGGTATGGGCTGGGTTGTACCAGCATTGGTCGGTGCGCTGATTGGGTTCCTATTTCCATCAACGAAAAAGCCTGATTCAATGACGAAGGATAAAATAAGTTTAAATCATTAAATCAAAAAAGAGGACAGTATCTATAAGCTGTCCTCTTTTTTGATGGGATTTACTTTATTTCAGGCTATAAAAGTCCTAATCCCCTTTTAAAAGGTTATTGGCCTATAATTTGCATCATATACTGTATTAATAATTAGTTGGGGGGATGAAATGGTAACCGCTTATAAGCATGAACCATTGACAGATTTTACTGTGGGTGAAAATAAACGGGCTTTTATGGAAGCTCTAAAATTGGTCCATACACAATTAGGGAAAGATTACCCGTTAATTATTAACGGAGAGCGAATGAAGAGCGGAGAAGTGATAGCTAGTTATAACCCAGCGAGAAAAAGAGAATGTATCGGGACCGTATCAGCAGCAAATAAAGAATATGCCGAGCAGGCGATGCAGGCGGCTCTCAAAGCCTTTGCAGTATGGAAAAACTGGTTTCCTGAAGCAAGAGCGCATATTCTGCTAAAAGCGGCTGCTATCATCAGACGGAGGAAGCATGAGTTTTCTGCGTATCTCGTTAAGGAAGCAGGCAAACCATGGAAGGAAGCAGATGCTGATACGGCAGAGGCTATTGATTTCTTAGAATATTATGCAAGGCAAATGCTGGCCTTAAAAGACGGTGCCGCAGTTAACAGCAGGAATGGAGAAAATAATCAATATACGTATATCCCTCTTGGTGTCGGAGTGATTATATCACCTTTTAATTTCCCATTAGCGATTATGGCTGGAACAACGGTTGCAGCGATTGTAACAGGAAATACGGTTCTATTAAAACCTTCCAATAATACGCCGGTTATTGCAGCGAAATTTGTGGAAGTGATGGAGGAGGCGGGTCTTCCGAAAGGCGTCCTAAATTATATCCCTGGCAGCGGTGCTGAAATCGGTGATTTTTTAATCGACCATCCAAAAACCCGTTTTGTATCCTTTACCGGTTCACGAGATGTAGGGTGTCGAATTTATGAACGTGCAGCAAAAGTACATCCCGGTCAGGTTTGGTTAAAGCGGGTTATTGCAGAAATGGGTGGAAAAGATACCGTTGTGGTAGATGAAGATGCAGATATTGATTTAGCAGCAGCTTCCATCGTCTACTCCGGATTTGGCTACTCTGGTCAAAAATGCTCAGCTGGGTCTAGAGCCGTTATTCATGAGAAAATATATGATCAGGTTTTAGAAAAAGCAATTGCTTTAACAAACTCCCTTAAGGTTGGCAATCCGGAAGAAGAGGAAACCTATATGGGACCTGTCATTGATAAGAAAGCCTATAATAAGATTATGAACTATATTAACATTGGGAAAAAAGAAGGCAGATTAGTAGCTGGCGGTGAGGGAGACCAAACGCAGGGATTTTTTATCCAGCCGACTATTATAGCTGATGTTGATGAAAAAGCCCGCATTATGCAGGAGGAGATTTTCGGACCTGTTATCGCTTTTTGTAAAGCTGAAAACATCGACCATCTTTTAGAGATTGCCAACAACACAGAGTATGGCTTGACAGGAGCCTTCATTTCGAAAAATCGCGAGCATATCGAAAGAGCGCGCAAGGAGTTTCATGTAGGGAATTTATATATTAATAGAACCTGTACGGGAGCAATTGTAGGGTATCAACCATTCGGCGGATTTCAAATGTCCGGAACAGATTCAAAAGCCGGAGGCCCAGACTATCTCCTTTTGCATATGCAGGCTCAAACCATATCGGAAGCGTTATAAAAGTATATGAGCAGCTGCAAATAAAAGAGGTTTTTTCAGAAATAAGGGATTTTTGCCGATACAGCGGAAAGATCCCTTTTGGTATAGAATCAGTGACCTTCTAAAAGGAGGGATCTTACGATGATATCGGCCTTATCAAAAGAATTTTTTCTCTATTTATCAAAAAGTAAAATCCTTAATAGAGCGGCTAAAAAATGGGGATTAAGGCTTGGTGCGTCACAAGTTGTTGCAGGAAATTCACTTGAAACAATGATTGTAAAGGTGCGGGAATTAAATGAGAAGGGTTTGGTATGTACCCTTGATCATTTGGGTGAATTTGTTTCTAGTGAAGAGGAAGCCTCTGCTGCAACAGCGGCTGCTATCAGGACATTAGAGGCCATTGCGGAGGAGGGCTTAAACAGCCATTTATCCGTAAAACTAACCCAGTTAGGAGTGGATATTGATCGGGAATTTTGTGTTCATAATATGGGCAGCATTTTAGAAACTGCTCAAAGATATGAAAACTTTGTCAGAATTGATATGGAAGATTATTCACACTACAAAATAACGCTAGATATTTTACAAGAGCTGCGGGAAAACTTTCAAAATGTTGGGACTGTCATGCAAGCTTATTTATTTTGCGCAGAAGAGGATATTCAAAGGCTTCAAGGGATTCCCCTCCGTATAGTGAAAGGGGCCTATAAAGAATCTCCAAAGGTTGCTTTTCAGCATAAAAAGGAGATTGATGAAAATTTTATAAATCTGATAAAAATCCATTTATTAAGCGGAAATTATACAGCTGTGGCGACTCATGATCATCATATGATTGCAAGGGTAAAACAATTTGTTGAAGAGCAGCAGATTCCTAGAAATCAGTTTGAATTTCAAATGCTTTATGGATTTAGAACGGAACTGCAGCAGAGCCTGGCCGATGAGGGCTATAAAATGAGGATATATGTCCCTTATGGCAGCGATTGGTTTGCCTACTATATGCGTCGGCTGGCTGAAAGACCGCAGAATGTATCCTTTGCGTTAAAGGGGTTCTTTTTAAAATAAACAGGCAAACCATTCACAAGGTGAATGGTTTGCCTGTTTTAGATTTCTTTTCTTTTTTACAATTATGAATGTCTACTATATAATGAAAATATTTAACTTCATTCAGCAGAAGTCCCACGCTTCTATAATTTGGGGATGAATGAAGTTAAGCCTCCGGCGGATGCCTCGGATTTTTAGCGGTAGTTTATCGAGCAAGCTAGATAAAATCAGGGCGGAAATTCGACGGAGCGAATTTGATTTAGTAGAAAAAATTCAAGAAGGGATCATAAATATGGTGAGTCATAAATTATTGCAGCGGGAGAAAAGTATTGTTTTTGTTGGTTTTATGGGAGTTGGAAAAACAACTATTGGCAAATTGGTTGCTAAGAAATTAGATCGTGATTTTGTTGATGTAGATGAGGAAATTGAAAAAGAGTTTGGCATGCCTCCAAGACAAATCTTTGAAACCTATGGAGAAAAGATCTTTCGAGAGAGAGAGCAATCTTTGTCCATCAGTCTTAGTAAGCAGCCACTGAAGGTTATTTCATTAGGCGGGGGCGCTTTTCTCAATAAGGAAATTAGAGAAGCTTGTTTAGAGAATTGTATTGTATTGTTTTTAGATTTATCATGGGATGCGTGGAAAGAGCGAATCAGCCTTATTATCGACAGCCGCCCAGTTTTACAGAATAAGAGCTTAGAAGAAATGGAAGAGTTATATTACAGCAGGCAAAAAGCCTACTCACAACACCATTTAAAAATACAAACAGATTATATGAACGAAGAGGAAGCAGCCCATTCTATAATTGAATCATTGGAAGCCGCATGGGAACTAAATACGTAAACAGGAGTAAATAGTAAGGACCCGCTGCCATTTGGCAAGCGGGTCTTCTTCATGCCATCATTCATCCTGGATTCACACATTTTGGCATGAAATGACCAGTTTTGGTAACGATAAGCATAAACCGTCCTTGGATTGGAAGGTAGAGAGGAAGAGATACAGTCTAAGGCAGGAGGAAGGGGGAGTTTTATATATGAGAAGGGTTAAGGAAGTTGAACCTATACATGAAGTAATTAGCTTAATCACAGAGAAGTTTCAAACTTCCTTTGATTTTATTGAGAAAAAACTACATATCGATGAAAAAACCGCCGTGCTTCTATATATTAAAACGGTGGTAAATGGTGCGGATTTACAAGAATTTATTATTAAGCCATTTTTTGAACTTCCTACAGAACATCATTATAAGTCATACTTAACATCTCTACCTCAGCAACAAGAAATAAAAGGAAAGGAACAAATTCTTGATGAAATGACAAGAGGCAGCATTGTTATTATCATACAAGGCAGCCTTCTCCTGTTAGATATAAAAAAAGTACATACGGATTCGGTTCAGCAGGTCAATCTTGAACCAACGATTCAGGGACCAGAATTAGCATTAAGTGAAGATATTGCAACCAATATCAATTTAATCAGACAGCGCTACCATAAGCCCTCACTTGTAGTTGAAATACAAGAAATAGGGGGGAAATCAAATCAATCTCTGGCCATTATATATGACAGCCAGTCCGTTAATGATGCTGTTTTAGAAAAAATAAAAAATAAAATTACAATTATTAAACATACTCCATTAATTCAAACAACAGCTGAAATGCAGCGCCTATTAAACGAAAAGAAACGTTCCCTTTTACCAATCAGCATGCTAACTGAACGAACAGATCGCATCATCTACAATATTGCAGGCGGGAAGGTTGTTCTATTACTAGATGGAAATCCAGTATCACTGATTGCACCTGCTGTATTTTTTGATTTTATGTCAGCTACGGAGGATAATTACCGACCTTTTTATCTCACAATTTTTAATAAAAGCCTGCGTTATTTAGGATTAATCATATGTTTAACATTACCAGCTCTTTATGTAGCCATTACATCTTATAATCCGGAAGTCTTCCGCTTTGAATTAGCGTTGTCAGTGTCCGGAAGCCGGATTGGTGTTCCGTATCCTTCGTTCATCGAAGTATTATTTATGTTAATTGTGATGGAGTTATTAATTGAGGCCAGTATTCGGCTGCCAAAGGTGATTGCAGGTACGGCAACAACGGTGGGAGGGCTAATTTTGGGTACAGCAGCAACAGAAGCAGCCTTAACGTCTACTATCATGATTATTATTGTATCAGCAATGGCTATCTCTACTTTTGTGATTCCCATTAACGAAATGGGGTTTGCAATACGAATTATCAAATACGGTGTTCTGCTGTTTGCAACCATTGGAGGTTTACTTGGATTAGTCTTATTTATGCTTGGTCTTTTTATGTATATGGCAAATATGGATAGTTTTGGAGAACCCTATTTTAAGTTATTTTTACAGAGGAAGACGGCAGAAATAGAGGGGGATAAGACATGAGCCGCTACTTCTACTATTTAACCTTTATTAATACAATAGCTAGTTTGGTTGCTTCGATGCCTAAAATTTTACTGATGAACAGAGAGGGAGGAGCCATTGTTTCTATTCTTATTTCTATTCCGCTTGGTTTGGTGGTTTGTTATCTTATTGGCCGCTTCTACCAAGCTTTCCCGGGTAAAGGGTTGCCTGAATTGATGGATGATTACATCCCTAAGTTTTTCAAAATCCTCTTTCTTCTTGTGATAGGAATTGTATGGTTTGCAGCAGGACTCCTTTCTGTTATCACATATTCCTTTTTTATTAAACGTTTTTTGTCTCCAAACGCTAATCTAATTTATATTGTATCGCTGATTTTACTTTTTATTTACTATGGTGCCTTAATGAAAACGAAAAATATTCTTTATGTACTTGAAATTATTTTTGTCCTTGCAGCACCAATGATTCTATTATTAATAAGCAAAGCATTTACAAATAATTATTTTGAAATGGACTTTGTTAGGGAGTCCATTATGCATATACAAAATTACCCTAACTATAATGCGGTATGTGCTGCAGCTTTTATTTTTTGGGGACCAGCTAATTTACTTATATTTAACCGAGTACTAAAGAAAAAACAGTCAATGACATGGAAGAGTATTTGTACGATTGGTTTAGTTGGAACCATCGTTTTACTAGCAGGTTATTTTGGTCCAATCGGAATGCTGGGGTTTGAAAGTATAGGGATGGTTGTAAATCCTGGGATGACGACAGCGGACACGATGGTATTTCGTTATGGGATTATTGAACGTGTGTTATTTGTTGCATTGATGTTTTTTTTAACTATTACCTTTGCAAGCATTTTAACTCATTGGCATGTGGCTGTTGAGGTGTTTAAAAAAGTTGTCTATTTCAAAAAGTTAAGGTGGAGAAAACATAACCTTACACCACATCTTTTTCTGATTGTTTTTTGGATCACAAGTGTTAAAGTAGTAACCTATTTAACAGAGTACCAGTTGGTTAAATATACAAGTTATTTTTATAATATATTCCCCTTTCTACTATCGGCAATGCTCCTTGTTTTTTGGGTTATCAGAAGGAGGGCTAAGGCATGAGTATTTGGATTCGAAAAGCGAAATTGGTTTTATTTGCCCTTATTTTAGTAGGAAGCAGCCTTCTACAAACAGGCTGCGGGTTTAAGGATATTGATAAAAGGCTTTTTGTATTAGGGATTGGTGTGGATCAAGCGAAAAGTAAAGGGAATCGCTACAAGGTTACCCTAAAGTTAGCGCTACCATCTGGTTCATTAAAGGAATCTACAGGAGAGATGTACTCTTATTTAACAAAAGAGAGTACGAAAATAGCGGATGCTATCAGACAACTAAAAACACAAGTGGATAAGGAATTTGACTTTGGACATTTAAAGACAATCGTTATCGGGAAAGAGTTATTAAAGAGTGATTTAAGTGAAATTACAGATATCTTTCTCAGAAGAAGGGATTTCCAAAGAATTTCATGGGTAGCGATAGGTGAACCCACCGCAGAAAAGGTATTAAAAACAGAGCCAAAATCTGAAATGCCAGCATCTGTAGCATTATTTAATTTTTTTGCGGAAACGGGGGTAGAAAGTCCTTATATTGTGAATACTTATCTTTTTGATTTTAGAAGAAAGATGATGGAACATGGGATTGACCCAGTCCTTGCCATTATGAAGGTAGATAAAAAGCGTACGAAAATGATGGTTAATCATTCAGTTGTCTTAGCTAAAGATAAGGAACCATTAGAGTTAAACCCAAGACAGACAAAAGTATTTAATATACTAAGAAATAATCTAAAAAAAGCGGAGTTAATAATAAAAAAAGAGGATCTTGAATACATCATATCTATTGATTCGCTTAAAACAAACTATAAGATTTTGACCTCTGCTAGTTCAGGTCCTGTTATTAAGATGAATGTTGATCTAGTAGGAATCATAGAAGAATCTGATCATTATATAAACAGTAAAAGACTGACAGAATTAGGTGACTACGCCGGTAAAGAAGTGGAAAAATGGATTCAAGACCTATTTCTACACTTTCAAGAAAAGAAAGTGGACCCGCTAGGTTTTGGTCTGCGTTATAAAGCGACAAGATTACATAAAAAGAATCTTTTTACCGAATGGGAGCAAGAGGTATATCCCAATTTAAAATTAGATGTAACAGTTAATGTAGGGATAAAAAGTACTGGAGTTATTGAATAAATCTGTCTTTGAAAAAGCCTTTGTTAAAGTACTGTGTTGATAAGCCAGATTTTTGACTCATTCGTGTGAAATGACCATACAGCTTAAATGAGTCAAAAATCAACAATATTATTTAACAAAGCCTTGAAAAAAGGAACACAAGGGGTTACTGCTATGTCCCATTGTGTTCCTCTTCCTTTTTAACCAATCGCTTGATCATCCCTTTGTCGGGAGAATTGACTGTGATACAATTCAGCATAAAAACCATTTTGAGCCAATAGCTCCTCATGATTTCCTTGTTCAATCACTTTCCCTTCATTCATAACGAGAATAACATCTGCATCTTTTATGGTAGATAATCGATGCGCAATCACAAAGCTCGTTCGACCCTTCATCAAATGGTTCATCGCCTTTTGGATATGCACTTCTGTTCGTGTGTCCACACTGCTAGTAGCTTCATCTAAAATGAGTATCGATGGATTGGCTAATACGGCTCGGGCAATGGTTAATAATTGTTTTTGACCTTGTGAAATATTGGTCGCTTCTTCGTTCAGCACAGTATCGTAGCCGTCAGGAAGTGTGCGGATAAAATGGTCAGCATGAGCAGCCTTCGCCGCTTCGATTACATCTTCCTCGGTAGCTTCTTCCCGTCCATAGGCGATATTGTCCTTGATACTCCCATGAAACAGCCATGTATCCTGAAGCACCATCCCAAACAGACTGTGTAAATCACTTCGCTTCAGCTTTGTAATATCTACTCCATCAATCTGAATGGTACCGCTGTTAATCTCATAAAAGCGCATGAGTAAATTAACAAGTGTCGTTTTTCCAGCCCCTGTAGGACCGACTATTGCAACGGTTTGACCAGACTGCACCTCGAGGTTCATATCTTTAATCAGCAATTGATCCTCTGTATAGCCAAAGTCAACATGATGGAATGAAACTCTTCCCTTTGGAAAGGAAATCATTGCCGTTTCTTTTTCTTCAGGAATTTGTTCCTCTTCATCTAAAAACTCAAACACTCGCTCGGCTGAGGCAACGGTTGATTGAATGATATTCGCTATATTTGCTGTCTGCGCAATAGGGTGTGAGAATTGCCGGGAGTATTGAATAAAGGCTTGAATATCCCCAACCGTAATAAATCCTTTTGTGACAAAGACACCCCCGACAATGCTTATGAGTACGTAGGCAAGATTACCGACAAACGACATCAACGGCATAATCACACCGGAAATGAATTGAGCTTTCCAGCCGAATTGATATAATTCCTCATTGACAGCAGTAAATTTCTCAAGCGCTTTTTTTTCATGGCCAAAAGCTTTGACAACCTCGTGTCCCGTATACATTTCTTCCACATGGCCGCTTAATTGTCCTAAAGTTTTTTGCTGTCCGACAAAATAAGGTTGTGATTTTTTCGCTACAAGCACAGCAACAACTGCACTTAACGGCAAGGTGCAAAGCAAAATAAGGGTCATGACAGGACTGATTGTAATCATCATAATAGTAATCCCGATAATGGTCACTACAGATGTTATGATTTGAGTTAAGCTTTGCTGCAGTGTTGTACTAATATTATCAACATCATTCACAACCCGGCTTAACGTTTCTCCTGTTGTTGTACCATCAAAATATTTGAGTGGTAATTTGTGAATTTTTGCTTCCGCTTCTTCCCGAAGTGAATAAACTGTTTTTTGTGCTACACTGGCCATAATATACTGTTGAATCCAGGCAAATAAGGAGCTGAATAAATATAGTCCGGCTAACAACCCAAGAATCCGGAAAAGATAGTCAAAATCAATGCCAGCACCAGGAATATGATTAAATTTTTCCATTAAGCCTTCGAAAATTTTTGTTGTAGCTAATCCAAGGATTTTTGGACCAAGTATAGAAAAAACAGTACTTAATATGGATGCAATGAATACAGCCAGTAAGTTAAACCGATAGGGAGCTAAATAGCGAATTAATCTTTTTAATGTACCTTTAAAATCCTTCGCTTTTTGAACCGGGGCCCCCATGCCTCCGGGCGGTCCAAATCCTGGACCTTGATTTCTTGTACCTTTTTGTTTACTCATGCTAATTCCTCCTCTGAAACTTGAGAAGAGACAATTTCCTGATAGACTTCACAGGTTTTCATAAGCTCTTTATGGGTACCGATACCCGCAACATTTCCTTCATTAAGAACAATAATTTGGTCCGCATGCATAACAGTCGAAACCCGCTGGGCAACAATTAATAGAGCGGCGTTTTTCGTTTCTTGTTTTAAAGCTAAGCGCAGCTTCGCATCTGTTTTATAATCTAATGCTGAAAAACTATCATCGAATAAATAGATTTCCGGTTTTCTTACGAGTGCTCTTGCGATGGAGAGGCGTTGTTTCTGTCCACCTGAAAGATTGGTTCCTCCTTGTGAAATGGACGAATCCAAGCTTTTTTCCATCTTAGCTACAAAATCATAGGCTTGAGCTGTTTTAACAGCTTGAAGCAATTCTTCATCTGTACTATTTTCGTTGCCAAATAATAAATTTTCTTTTACAGTACCAGTAAAAAGGACTGCTTTTTGTGGAACGAAACCAATTTTCTCTCGCAAGGCCTGGAGTGTCATTTCTTTAATATTGATTCCATCAATAAGAATGGAACCGGAATCAACTTCGTAGAAGCGGGGAATCAGTTTGAGAAGTGTAGACTTTCCTGAACCTGTTCCCCCAATAATCGCTATTGTTTCACCTGGTTTTACTTGAAAAGAGAGGTCTTTAAGAGCTGGAACCTCTGCTCCTGGGTAGCTGAAGGTTACGTTTTTGAATTCTAAATAGCCCTTTTGAGTAGCAGCGACTGGACTTGTCGTTTCCTGCATGGCAGGCTGCATTTGTAACACTTCGTGAATTCTTACGGCCGATGCAGAGGCGCGTGGAATCATTACAAACATCATCGATAACATAATCATCGAGAACATGATTTGCATCGCATATTGGATGAAAGCCATCAGACCGCCAACTTGCATATCCCCTTCATCAATCCGAACGGCTCCAAACCAGATGATTGATATAACGGTATAGTTCATAATAAGCATTAATACTGGCATTAAGAGTGCCATGATTTTATTGACTAGAATCGATGTATCCGTTAAATCAGCATTTGCCCGCTGAAATCGATTCTTCTCATACACAGTCCGGTTGAATGAGCGAATGACTCTAATTCCAGTTAAGTTTTCTCGTAATACACGGTTTACTTGGTCAAGTCGTTCTTGCACAAGTTTGAATAAGGGGATTCCCTTCCAAACCACTAATAGTATTACTCCAAAAAGAATGGGGATAGCTACTAGAAAAATTTTTGTCAGTTCCGCATCCTGAGAATAAGCCATTATAATTCCGCCGATTGCCATAATCGGAGCTGTTACCATCATACGCAGCACCATATTTACAACCTGCTGAACTTGCGTAATATCATTTGTTGTTCTAGTAATTAACGATGCAGTTCCAAATTGATCAAATTCCTGCAGGGTGAAATTTTCAACATGGGAAAAAACCTTGTAGCGTAAGTCCTTTCCAAAGGACATAGATATTTTTGCGCTATAATAACTAGCGGCAATAGAGCAGAGGGTTCCAATGGCAGTAACTAGCAGCATCAAGCCGCCAATTTTCCAGATGTAAGGAACATCTTGGTGAATAACTCCCTTATCGATAATATCAGCCATCAATGTCGGTAAATACAATTCAGATAATGACTGGAAAAAGATGAGAGTGAGCACCAACAGAATTAGAATTTGATAGGGTCTTAAATAACGTATTAATTTCAGCAATGCAAATTCATCTCCATTTACTTTCGTCATAGAACTTACTTATCATACTATAAAAATTGCCATTAGAGTAAATTTCGAGGGAATGATTTTTAGCTATTTTACAGAGAGGAATGTGGCTGTGAAAACGATAAAAAGGGTGTCCATTGGATTACTAGGACACCCATAAAATTGGTTAAGTTTTTCATTAATGAGCATGTGAATATGGCAGTCCTATAGTTTGAGTGGAACTCCCATAATTTTTCACTACATGGTCTAAAATGGTATCTAAATCCGCTTGATAGTGCCCGAGCAGGTGAAATCAAAAGGGAGATGGGAACTCACCCCGCTAGATAATGCTCAAGAAGATGAAATTATAAGAATATACGATAATTATGAATCATTTCTCGGAATAAAATATGAAAATCTAGCTTGCTTAATGTAATGAAAGTTCTTCTTCAATACTCTCCGAATCGTTTTCTTTGATTTAATTATCTGACACCATTCAAAAATATCATTCGTCATAATCTTTCTATCCGGAAAAAGTAAAACAAACTCCTCCACACTTCGCAAGATAGTTGAATCTGCACTTTCCCTATACCCACACACATGATAAACTACTTTATTCTCTATTATCTTGCTGACGTAGGAACAGCAAGAACCACAAATAATACCTTTTTTTGGCTGGTCATATTTATACTCAGGTATGTGTGAAATAGGAGGTTTTGTGAGATGCAAAGATACTGGTTGTTCAGCTAGCTGTTGATGCGTTCTGTTTAACTTAGAAGATTTGGATTTTGTTTTCAGCTTGTCGATAAACCGATTTAACTGTGTTGGGAAAATAGCGGGAAGATGGAGAGTTGTTTGATATAGAGTAAACTCGGGGTTAATAAAGATAAGATAAGGTTCGACGGTAATTGTTGAATTGAGACTGAAGTCATGGAGCAATCGCCGTAATAAAGATTCATTTCGTTTCAATTGGTCGAATGGGTTCTTAATTTCGATTCCTGATTTGTTGTACCACGCATCCTTTTCAATATAATAATCACCAGCGAAATTTTTTACTTCAAAGAGGTAAATGGTTTTTTGCGAAATAAGGAGCGAATCTATTTGATAACTGGAATTATTTTTTTCTAACAGTAAGTCAGATACAATGAAATCGTTAAGCTTGCTTTCCAATAGTATCGCTTCAAACTTTTTTCGCCGTCATAGCCTTTTTCAAGATTAGTATAATATTGTTTTTCAGATGAGGATAATTTCATTCTTGTGTTTAAGCTCCGCAGTATTTTTAATTCAGCTGATACTTGAAGGGGGGTTATTAACATAGGATACTTCCTTTCAGTTTACATTCATCATATGAAAAAGAATCTATCATTACAAGCATGAACTGAAGGTATGTCTAGTAAATTTTTTCAAAGCAAATCAATATAAAGTTATAATAGGGATGATGGTGAAAGAAATGACGAATAAAAAATGAATGGGTGAAAACTCCAGCAGGGAATCTTGTAAAAGATGTATATTAATATCTAATCCATGGGAGGGTTACAGCAGTGAAGCTACAGAATAGCACAAAAATTTATTGGTCCTTGCTAAATCATAAAGAGTGGAAAATGTACATGGCCGCCACCGATAAGGGTCTTTGCTTTGTCGGCTCTCAGAATATACCGTTCGATGAAGTAACGAGTTGGGCTGAAAAAGCTTTTCCAGGAAGTGCATTTGAAGAAAATACGGAAAAGCTTCAGCCATATGTAGTTCAAATAACTGAGTATCTTGATGGGAAAAGGAAAAGTTTTTCCATTTCATTTGATTACAATGGGACGGAGTTTCAAATGGCTGTCTGGAAGGCACTTTGTAATATTCCATATGGTGAAACGAAAACCTACGGGGATATTGCTCAGCATATTCAAAAACCAACAGCAGTTCGTGCGGTAGGAGCAGCGATCGGGAAAAACCCTGTTCTAATCACTGTTCCATGCCATCGAGTTATCGGAAAGGATGGATCATTAACAGGATTTCGAGGAGGATTGGATATGAAGAAACAGCTTTTGAAATTAGAACGGAGCTGTCAGTCATAAATCTAACGTTTTGAATGGAGCGAACAGTGCAGCACTGTTCGCTTTGTACATTTGTTAAGAAGCTATCTTAATTGCTCTTCCAAAAGGAACCTTGGGCAGGAATTCATCCGGTACAAGCCAGAACATTTCGTAATCAACTTTCTCCATATCTTCATAAATATAGCCGGTTACATCGGTAATATAAAATAAAGTATCAATCTTTTCTTGTTCAGCCCACTCTAATACTAATGTATAGGATGCTTTACCATGGGTTTGATATTTGATTGTGTCTGCTTTCACCGGTGCAATACTTCTTATTTTATAATCTGCCTGAACAAGAAATGTATCAGGTTTAACCGTTTCAAATAATTTGACAATATTATTTATAAGGATGGTTGGAACTTCATTTGTTGAGGTATCAATAGCCAGTGCAATTTTTTTATCTTGTCGCGATTGAATCATGGATAATAAGGTCTTTTGCCATTTCAAATCAATCATCTCCTTTTAAAGACTTTTAGCAGCAATTCTTATTTTGCTTTACGACAGTAAAAATATAATGGTGAAGATAAAAAAGTTTTAGTCATTTTGATAAAACAAACTGCATGATATGTAAAAAAATCATTAGAAAAACCATCAGTGGTGATTACACCACTGATGGAGTCCTCATTAAGATAATCGATTGCTATAATCTTCAAATCCAAACTGTCTAATCACTTTAATTCCTTCTTCATCGTTATAGGATGCGATGGAAGGAAGATTCACACCATTGAACATATGGTTTTTCACCATTGTATAATGGGCCATGTCAGTGAAGACAACTTTGTCACCCGGTTTTAATGGCTCTTTGAAGGAGTAGTCACCAATTACATCTCCGGCAAGACAAGTCATTCCGCCAAGTCTATAAGTATATTCCAGCTCGTTCGGCATGCCGGCATCGATAATAGTTGGACGATACGGCATCTCAAGAACATCCGGCATATGGCATGTGGCGGATGTATCAAGAATCGCAATAGGCATACCATTGTCAACAATATCAAGTACGGTTGTAACAAGATAGCCGGTATTCAGGGCAATCGCTTCTCCTGGCTCTAAATAGATGTCAACAGAGTACTTCTCTTTCATATAAAGAATCGTTTCAATTAAAGTTTCAATATCATAATCTTTTCTTGTAATATGATGGCCCCCGCCAAAATTAAGCCACTTCATTCCTTTAATATACTCACCAAATTTTTCATCGACTACCTTGATGGTACGAGCAAGAGTATCGGAATTTTGCTCACACATAGTGTGGAAATGTAATCCGTCAATGCCGTCTAATTCTTCTGGCTTAAAGTTGGCAAGTGTCACACCAAGTCTGGAGAATTGGTAGCATGGATCATAAAGTGCTGTTTCAATTTCGGAATATTCAGGGTTGATACGAATACCAGCCTCAATTTTTTTTGGATGGTTTTTTACTTTTTCCTTGAATTTCTTCCACTGTGGAAAGGAATTGAACACAATATGGTCAACATAGCCTAGCAGCTCATCAATTTCTCCATCAGAGTAGGCAGGTGCGTAAGCATGAACTTCCTTGCCCATTTTTTCATAGCCAAGTCTGGCCTCGAATAAGGAACTTGAAGTAACCCCCTTTAGATATTTACCAACTAAAGGGAATACTGAATGCATTGAAAAGCCTTTTAAAGCAAGAAGGATACTGCATCCAGTGCGCTCTTGAACCGAATTCAAGATTTCTAGATTTTGGGTTAAAAGTCTTTCATCCACAATATAACAAGGTGACGGCAGTGCCGCAAAATCAATTTTCTTCATTTCTTATACCTCAATCTAACAGCGTTGGCGAGAAGTTTTCTTGCCACGGCAGCCCGTTTTTATTTAGTTCTTCCATAAATGGATCTGGGTCAAATTCTTCGACATTGTATACACCAGGTTTTTTCCAAATTCCTTTCATCACAAGCATAGCACCTATCATAGCTGGAACACCTGTTGTATAGGAAATGGCCTGTGAGCCAACTTCAGCATAGGCTTCTTGATGGTCACAAACATTGTATACATAATAGGTTTTGGGTTTTCCATCTTTAATGCCTTGAATAATACAGCCAATATTGGTTTTTCCTTTTGTTCTTGGTCCTAATGATGCAGGATCAGGAAGGACAGCTTTTAGGAATTGAAGGGGAATAATTTCCTTTCCTTCAAATTCAATCGGCTCAATAGAGGTCATTCCTACATTTTCAAGAACTTTTAGATGAGTTAAGTAGTTCTCGGAGAAAGTCATCCAAAATCTGATGCGCTTCACCCCTTTAATATGAACCGCTAGTGATTCTAACTCTTCATGGTACATAAGGTAAATATCCTTAGGACCGATTTCAGGCAAATCATAGACTTTCTTCACCGCAAGTGGTGGTGTTTCAATCCATTCTCCATTTTCAAAATAACGGCCATTTGCCGTTACTTCGCGAATATTGATTTCTGGGTTAAAATTGGTTGCAAACGGATATCCGTGATCACCGGCATTGGCATCAACAATATCAATGGAATGGATTTCATCAAAGTAATGCTTTTGAGCATAGGCAGTGAAAACACCTGTTACACCAGGATCAAAACCGCTGCCAAGAAGGGCTGTTAACCCGGCCTTCTCAAATTTTTCTTTATATGCCCATTGCCACTTGTACTCAAATTTTGCTGTATCTGGCGGCTCATAGTTTGCTGTATCAACATAATGCACACCTGTTGCAAGACATGCATCCATAATGGTTAAGTCTTGATAAGGGAGAGCAACATTGATTACTATACCTGGTTTGAAGTTGTTTATTAGGTCAATCACTTCATCAGTACGGTCAGCATCAACTTGTGCCGTAGTAATTTTTGTTTTGCTGCCCTCTAATTTATTTTTTAGAGCCTCACATTTTTCAAGCGTTCTGCTTGCAATGCAAATTTCTTCAAAGACATCTGGGTTCTGGCAACATTTGTGTACAACAACACTAGCAACGCCACCAGCGCCAATAATCAACGCTTTTCCCAATCTTAATCCCCCCTAATCAATATATTAAATTCGCCCGTCGAATTTGCGTCCGGATTTTATCACGCTTCAAAGCGCCACATCCGCATGTCTAGCCCCACTAGGACGTCTTGTCCGTCGTCGAGCTAGATAAATTACCTTTAAAAAATCGCAAGACTCGCCGGATGCTTAACTTCATTCAGCAGGATTTGAACAACCACTGAATCGAAGAGCTTTTTGCATTCATCGCTCACTTATGGAAGTGAAGGGCTTTTGCTGAATGAAGTTAAAAAGTCAATCAGGCTGATTATACAGAAATTATAAAAAGCAATCAATAAAATCCGACAAAATATGAGGATTTCTATTTGTATGATGAGCAAATTCCTCTTACATAATCCATTGTTAAATAAAAAAGGAAACCGAAGAGGGCAAAAAAGCTTCTGCTATTATTACAGCAGAAGCTTGAGAGTGGGGATATATTGTTAGTAAATTACTTATTCAACCTATGAATGGAATCCTTATTCTATAAAATATATGCAAACAGTGATAACGATTATCATATATATATCCAACTTATTAAATCGACATAAGAATTCTTTTTCTATCATGTGCGGGCAGTAAACATGGTTCTTACGCCAGATATTTGACTCATCCGTGTGAAAAGTCCTTTTCACACGCCTTTAAGCTCCGTTTCATGACCATATCGCTTAGATGAGTCAAATATCTACTAGTATATGTTGAAATATTAAGAAGGACATATATATAAAGTATGAACAATAAAATAACCCGACAAATAGATGATTCATGTTGTCGGGTGAATAATGTATATGAATAATTTTATGTTGATGTTAATTCGTTATTTTTGTTTCAGGAGGGAGTTTGTTATCTGTACTAGGAATTTTATTTGGCTGAGCTATTATTTCTTCTGAGGAAAATACAAGTACAATCATCATTCCATTAATCGCCTTCGCCTTAATCAAAATGGGCTCATTATATTCGTTTTTAAAGGTAAAGTCTGGTCCGTACCAACTGACAGTTGCATCACGGCCAGGCGGTACATAACGGACACGTTTGCTATGGGAATAGCGCTCTAATATTTTCATGCCGGAGCGATCTACTGCATTAAAGAGAGTGGAGGATACTTGACAAATACCGCCTCCAATCCCTTCAGAGAGCTCGCCTTTAACGATGATAGGGGCAGGTAAATATCCTCTTGCCTTTGTACGTATGCCAACTGTTTTATTAAAGGAAAAAACTTCGCCAGGAAACACAACATAATTATCTATTGCTTCAGCGGCAAGAAAAATATTATGAGATCTTTCTTTGTTTCGGCTATTGAAATAAGTAACGTAATGGCCGATTCTTTTATTCTTTATAGCTGCAAGAATTTCGCTGTCAACACGAGGGTAGATACGTCTGGTAGGAGCATTAATCATAGACGGCCCACTTTGATAATAATAAGTTAAAAGCTGTTCCATAAAGGCCTTTTTGTTTAATTCAATACCTGGCTGTTCAGGAACAATCCTTCCCCCATCATCAATCACAGCATTTACTGCTTCTTTTCGAATCTGCTTATCTAGCTGCTCTGAAACCTGACTTAGCTTTTTCATATCCGCCAACTGCAAACCGGGAGTTGGTGAAGACAGGTCAGAGCGGCTGATAGTCATGATGGGCTCATTTTCATAGGTAATCGTCAATGCATCATGTATTTCATGATGTTGAAAAGCAAAAATAAGACCAAGAATCAATAAGAAATTCAATTTATTCACCTCTATTTTAGTATTAGAAAGGTGAAAATTTTTATGTGAAGAAAGATGAATATTTGAACTTTTATCACACAATTAATAATTTAAAAAATCATTTTTATTACCTTATATTTGCAGCGGATTAATGTTCATATAGTCATTTAGAGATAAGCGTTTACTGTTATTTGAGGAAAATCAGTCTTAGAAGGATTCAATCTTTTATACTATTTGTTTTTGTATAGAAGAATTTACTATGGGCATACATCCTTCACTTAAATAATCCATAGGTTTACCTAGTACATATCCCTGACCTAAATGAATGCCTAGGCATTTTAAGAATCTAAGCTCGGAAAGGGTTTCGATTCCTTCTGCAATAATCGTAGTATCAGACTGAAGAGCAAACTCTAAAAGAAGCTCTACTAATTGTTGTTTCTCAAGGTGTTTATCAATATTTCGGATAAGAGATTTATCAATCTTGATAAATTCAGGTTTGACACTAACTAGAGTTTGCAGGCTATTGTAGCCTGTACCTGCATCATCGACAGCAATTCTAAATCCCTGCTTTCGATAATGCTCAATGGCTACTTCGAATGGCTCCTTGTTTAAAACAGCTTCCTTTTCAGTAAGTTCTAATACAATCTGATAAGGGGAAATTTTATGTTTTGCCAATAGCTCGAGTGTTATGCCGCTTTGATAGGAGGGGGCGGCTAAAACCTGAGACTGAATATTAAGGAAGATTAAATGGTCTTTGTGTCCCTGTGCTGTCTTGATTTGTTCTGAAAATCGTTCGAATGAAAGGTTTCTTAAATAGCGCTCGACCATAAAGACTTCGCTGCTGCTGCTGACATAATCATAAAATTGCTCAGTATTAGGGAAATATGGTGAATTTTCAGGACGGTTAAGCACTTCAAAACCAATCGTAGAACCTTTTTCAAGTGATAAAATAGGCTGAAAAACAGTGTGGAATCGTTCCTTCTGCATTAGTGCTTCAAGTTCTTTTTGTTTATTAAATTCTTCATGAAGCGTTCTCCATTTAGAATGTATAAATTTATAAAAACGAATAAGATTAAACATTTTATTATTTTGCATTACATCACCTTGCTGGAATATGTCGAAATCTAATTTAAATTATAGAGCCTAAATTCCTTTTCTACTGCTAAGTTTTTGTAAAGGTTGTGTAAATATAGATAAAAGATGATAATTAATTTTTATGAGGAAAAGAGTAGAGAGAACAATCCAAAAAGAGGTGCAGTGATGGAAAACCACCTCTTTTTAGATTACAGAACTTTCCGAAACGAGAAAGCCCATCTCCTTTAGGAGAGGGAGTGTCAGGGCAGTTAACAAATTTTCTCGATTAATTGCGGCAAATTATTTTTTGGGGAATTAACTAAATTTGATACCTCATAAGCTTCGATAAATTCCTCAGGGAACGGTTTTAGAAGAGAATTCAATTTTTGCGAATCTTGGATGGAAGGATTCAGCCAGGTCTGTTCATCCTCTCTTTTAAGAATGACAGGCATCCGGTCATGAATATCTTTAACCATTTCATTTGGAGTCGTTGTAATAACTGTGCAAGAATAAATAGTTTTACCTTCTGGTGATTTCCAACGCTCCCAAAGTCCTGCCATAGCAAAAAGCTCATCGTTCTTCAGTTTAATCCGCATAGGTGTTTTATTCTTTTGACTATGCCGTTTCCATTCATAGAAACTATCTGCTATGACTAAACAACGTCTTTTCTTATACGCTTCACGAAAGCTAGGTTTTTCTGTTAATGTTTCTGCTCTTGCATTAATAAGCTTGAAGCCTATCTTTTCGTCTTTTGCCCAAGATGGAATTAACCCCCATTTTAAGTAACCTAAGCGATTACGGCTTCCATCATTAATGACAGATAAAACAGAATGAGAAGGGGCAATGTTGTAGCTTATGTTATAGAGTTCCTCTTCAATAGCAGCTTCAATAGCAAAACGGTCAATAATCTCAGAAAAATCGGCCGACAAAGTAAATCTTCCGCACATCCCCATCACCTCGTAACTTTATATATGAATATTGTAACAAGTTCGAATATGGAAATGCAAAACGGTTAATGAATAGGCAATAGCCTTTAGAAAATCCAATCAAGCTCTGCGTGACTAACTATCAGTGGGGGATGAAAAAATCCCCACTGATAAAAGTTTCGCTTTATGACCAAGGCTTCCACCATTTTTTCTGCTGTTTCTTTGCAGCAGCAACCTCCCTGTAACTAGATATCATTTCTTGGAAAATTTCTTCTCTTTTTTGGATTTCCTCTTGCGATTGCTTTAGCTCATTAATTGACTCGATTAAGTAATCCTGCTGTACATCAAAGAATTGGGAGACGCTTTTCATTTCGTCCCTTGCTTCATTAACCTTTTTTGACACGCTCTCGAGCAGTTTTTGATTATCTCTTTCTGTCATTTTTGCTGTTGCATTAATTCGCTTGGCAATCCTTTCGTAAGTAGATTCCGAACCCTTCAGAATGTCATAGGAAAGGGTTCCGAATGTTTCGGAAGTCTTTTCCGAAGCCCTTACGATAGCATTTGAAATTTCCTGAACTTCTGCTTTTCTTTTATCATTTGATCGTTGGATGGATTTGGATATTTCTTTTACTGTTAGGAGGGAGGAATGGGAAAGTTCATTTTTCATATCATCGATTATATCGTTTTTACTCAATTTCATTTCTTGTTTAATTTCCTGTTTAATTTCATTCAACAAATCCTGTTTGAAAAGTTCCATCGCTTGCTGCAAGGTTTCTAGATTTGAGGGTTGGAGTTCATGATGCGGTACGGGTTGAATGGGTTGTTCTGTTAGAGGCTGAACGTTTGTTTCGAATGATTCGGAATCAGGTTCCGATTCTTGATTTAGATATTTTTCTAATAACGAGCGAATCATCCCTTTTGGTACATTCTGCTCTCGCATTTCTTTCACTTTGTTTAACATTTCTATTTCGTTTTCCGTATAATAACGGGCACCCTGCTGTGTGCGTGGAATCTGGAGAATCCCGTTTAAATCTTTTTCCCATTGTCTAATGGTTCCATTTGGAATATTTAAAATTTGAGAAACTTCTTTTATTGAATAAGCTCGTGTTAATTGTCTGTTATTCATAGTTCCATTCCTTTCTAGCAAATGAATTTGTTTTTACATATATTCTTTGAAGTGACTATTGATTTCCTGCCGCCTGACAAAAGCTATCAAAAGAAGATGGTATTCAACAAAAGGAGTCCGGAAACACCGAGGAAAGACATTTATTTTACAAAAGGTGGAATAATAAGCAGGTAAAAAGATTGGGAATTTAATATTGTAAAAAAATAATTTATAGTTAATTAGGAGTTTTCTGATATTTGTTTTTTTTACTGAATTTTTCATTTTACAGTAGAGTACATTCTTGACATTTGATAAAATTCAAATAAATAAGATATTTACGTATAGCACAGTTCATTATTAAACGTTTATTAAGATGTTTTTAGTGACCAATCTCCATACACTTATTTGATAGATTTTATTACATGAAGATCTAAATAATAAGGTGATGAAGACATTTTATAAAAATACTTTTGACAAAATCACAAACAGCTTTGAGGAGAGGTTTTATGAAAACAGATGTTCAAATTGCACAAGAAGCTTCAATAAAACCCATTAATGAAATAGCAGAATATCTTGGAATAATGGATAATGAATATGAACTATACGGAAAATATAAAGCCAAAGTATCATTAGAAGTATTGGAGCGTCTTGAAGACAAACCGGATGGAAAACTTATCCTTGTAACAGCTATTAATCCTACTCCCGCAGGGGAAGGAAAGACAACCGTTAATGTCGGACTTTCTATGGCTTTAAATAAAATCGAAAGAAAGACAATTACGGCATTAAGAGAGCCATCACTTGGACCTGTATTTGGGATTAAGGGTGGTGCAGCTGGTGGGGGCTACGCTCAAGTAGTACCGATGGAGGATATTAATCTTCATTTTACAGGTGATTTTCATGCCATAACCTCCGCCCATAATTTGCTTGCAGCCATGCTTGATAATCATATTCATCAAGGAAATGCTCTAAACATTGATCCGAAAAAGGTTGTATGGAAAAGAGTTCTTGATATGAATGATCGTGCACTTCGTAATATCATCATAGGGCTTGGTGGAACCGGTGATGGTTTTATTAGACAGAGCGGCTTTGATATTACTGTAGCTTCAGAGGTAATGGCCATCCTATGTTTGGCAAACAGTTTTAATGATTTGAAGGATAGGCTCTCTAGAATGGTAGTGGCTTACACAGTAGATGGACAGGCTGTTACGGCAGGGGATTTAGAAGCAACAGGTGCCATGGCTTTATTGTTGAAGGATGCCATTAAACCAAATTTAGTGCAGACGTTGGAAAATACACCAGCCTTTATTCATGGAGGACCGTTTGCTAATATTGCTCATGGTTGCAACTCTGTTATGGCAACAAGAATCGGATTAAAATTGGCTGATTATGTTGTGACAGAGGCTGGATTCGGAGCTGATTTAGGTGCGGAGAAATTTTTCAATATTAAAAGCAGATTTGCAGGATTAAAGCCTGCTGCGGTTGTTGTCGTTGCGACCATTCGTGCTTTAAAAATGAATGGCGGCGTTTCAAAGGATGAACTGAGCTATGAGAATGTGCCTGCTCTAAACGTAGGCTTCGCTAATCTTGAAAGACATCTTCAAAATATAAATAAATTTGGCGTTCCGGCTGTGGTTGCGATTAATAAATTCCCAACCGATACCGACGCTGAGCTTGATTTAGTAAAAGAGAGATGCGAAGGAATGGGTGTTGAAGCAATTGTTACAGATGTATTCACAACAGGTGGAGAAGGAGCAATAGAATTAGCGGAAAAAGTAGTTGAAGTCTGTGAAACGAAAGCATCCCATTATAGGCCGCTATATGATGTAGACGGATCCATTCAAGAAAAAATCACAACGGTTGCAACTGAAATCTATCGAGCAGATCGAGTGGAATTTACAATAGCTGCTAAGCGGCAAATCCAGGAGATTACAGAACTTGGACTTGATAAGATGCCGGTTTGTATTGCAAAGACTCAATATTCATTCTCAGACGATCCAGCATTGCTGGGAGCTCCGACTGAATTTACGGTAACGGTTAGAGAAGTTAAAGTGAATGCAGGAGCAGGATTTATTGTGGTCATAACAGGGTCGTTAATGACTATGCCAGGCCTGCCTAAGGTCCCTGCTGCAAATGGGATGGACATCACTGAAGATGGAGAAATAATCGGTCTTTCTTAAAAAAGACTTCCATCAATGGGGGGCTCACTGTCTGTTAGAATGGGAAAAAACAGGAGGGATTATATGGGAATCAAATTAGCTGGGAAACCGGTTGTTGAATCATTAAGAGAAGATATTAAATTAAGAGTTTCGGCTTTAAGTGAAAAACAGATTACTCCTACTTTGTTATTAATTAGAGTTGGGGCACGTGAGGACGATATTTGGTATGAAAGAAGTATATTAAAAAATTGTGATTTGCTCGGGATTCAATGCCAGATAAAAGAGCTCCCATTAGATGTTTCAATGGAAGAGCTCAGGCAGGTATTCCATGAAGAAAATCATAACCCACATGTTCACGGGATTATGATTTTTAGACCTCTTCCAGAGCAGCTTGATCCAGAAGAAATTAGAAATCTAATTGATCCAGCAAAGGACATTGACTGCATGTCGCCTGTTAACCTTGAAAAGGTTTTTGAAGGAAACAGCGATGGATTTGCTCCTTGTACGCCAAAAGCAGTGATTGAACTGCTAAAGCATTATGAGATTCCTTTAAAGGGAGCCAATGTTGCAGTTGCTGGAAGAAGTCTTGTCGTTGGTAAACCGCTTGCGATGCTTCTTCTAGATGAACATGCTACTGTAACGATTTGTCATTCAAGAACAAAAGACATGCCTTCTGTGACAAAAAAGGCAGATGTCGTTGTTGCAGCCATTGGTAAGGCAAAATTCATGACGGAAGAATATTTCAGTGAAGGGCAAATTGTAGTTGATGTTGGAATCAATGATGATGGCACGGGAAAAATTGTCGGTGATGTTGATTACGATGCAGCTTTTGAAAAGGTAAAGGCGATTACACCTGCTACAGGTGGTATTGGTCTAATAACTACAACTATTTTACTGAATCATGTTGTTCAAGCTTGTGAAAACATAACAAATGGCAATAAAGAGCATAGCCAAGTCTAAGTAAGTGTAGAGGAGGTAGGTGCAGATTCTGCCTTCCTTTTTATTTTCATAGGCTTTTATATACGAGTGGAGGGATTATGTTGTTAGAAAAAAGCAGTAATGAATTTATTCAGGAGCTTGCATCAAAGGAACCTGTACCTGGCGGCGGCGGGGCTTCGGCATATGTGGGAGCACTAGGTATGGCACTTGGCAGCATGGTGGGGAACCTGACTGTCGGAAAAAAGAAGTATAAGGAAGTGGAAGAGGATATTATTGAGCTTCTGCAAAAGTCTGAAGCTATTATTAATAATCTCAAAAGCTTAGTCAGTAAGGATGCAGAGGTTTTTTATCCATTATCACAAGCATATAGAATGCCATCTTCGACTGAAGAAGAAAAACAGAAGAAGGATGAGGTTTTACAGGCAGCACTTGTTGATGCAACAATGGTGCCGCTTGATATTGCAAGAAATTGTTTAGAAGCCATTCATTTACATGAAGAATATGCTAAAAAAGGCACCCGTATTGCAATTAGTGATGTTGGAGTAGGTGTTATTTTTTGTAAAGCAGCTCTTCAAGGGGCAAAATTGAATGTTTTAATCAATACAAAGATTATGAAAGATGCTGAGTTGAAAAAGAAGGTTGAAAGTGAACTAGCTGAGATTGAGAGAGTGGGATTAGCGAAAGCAGATCAAATCTTCGCAGATGTAGAAAGTATGTTAATATCTTAAGTGCACTAGGTAATAAGAGTGTCAGGGCCGCAAATAAATGTGGCACTGACACTTTTTTTCACTGTATAAAGAGTGAATATCGTAATAATTCACGAACATGAATGGACACACTTTTGTCATTGTCTTTATATTTCCATTGTGATAGACTTCACAATGAGTTAAGCAATGGAGAGGTGGATATAGATGAGCTACTACAGTCCTAAGGAAATTGCTGATATTTCAATTAATAAAGGGATAGAAAAGACACACTCATCCATGACAGCGATGGCTGTCTTAGGGTTTCTAGGGGGAGCCTTTATATCATTAGGATATTTAGCTTATATTCGGGTAACTGGAACAATGCCCCATGAGTGGGGAAGTCTAGTGACGCTTGTAGGTGCAGCTGTTTTCCCAGTTGGACTTATATTGGTATTAATAGGAGGAGGAGAACTGCTTACCGGAAACATGATGGCGGTAGCAATGGCATATTTCGCCAAAAAGATTAGGTTTTCTCACTTAATGCGAAATTGGCTTTTAATTGCCTTTTTTAATTTACTGGGGGCATTATTTGTTGCTTACTTCTTTGGACATTTCGTCGGGTTAACGGAAGGGGCCTTTTTGGAAAAGACAGTTCATACAGCCGAAGTGAAAGTAAATGATCCATTTTGGGTAGCGTTTGTTTCTGGAATTGGATGTAACTGGCTTGTAGGTATTGCTGTTTGGTTATGCTATGGAGCCAAGGATATTGCAAGCAAAATTTTAGCCATCTGGTTTCCTGTTATGACCTTTGTTTTAATTGGATTTCAACACGTTGTGGCCAATATGTTTGTTATCCCTGCCGCAATCTTTGCTGGTCACTTATCTTGGTCGGACTTTCTGCTCAATGTTATTCCAGTATTTTTGGGTAATGCAGTAGGAGGAGCGGTATTTGTCAGCTTCTTATATTTTCTAGTCTATAAAAAAGATACTACTAAAATTGAATCGATTCCTGTTGATAAAGATATAAAAAAAGTTGGATAATTAAAAGGAGGCTGTTGAAAGAATTTCAACAGCCTCCTTTTTGCTGAAGATAAAAAAGAAGACACGTACATAATGTACATGTCACTTCTTAAAAGTATGAATTTTTTATCTAACTGGCTGTTTTACTTCTTCCCAATAGTATTGAATGGCTTCCCTGCGGACTACTTCAGGACAATCTACTTCATCAGCCCAGTCATCATAATTATTTTTACCGTGAATATGTTGAATATCAACTGAATAATATTTATCTTTATATTTAAATATAACAACTATCATTTCATCAAAGCCGGCATCGTCATTTCCAAGCTCTTGAACAAACTCTAGACCATAATCAGGGTGATTTTTTCTTTCTGCTACAGATTCTAAAATAACATTTTTAGGGAACTTCATCTTATTCTCTCCTTACTTTTTATCGCACTCTTAACGGACAGTAAGACTCCCACCTCAAGATTCTGAGGAAGCAAAGAAGAAGTGGGAGGTCCAACTAACTGCCCGTAAAGGTCCATTCGAGGAATCACAGACTAAGAACGCTACATTTTTGGCAACGTCTGTGTGACCCACATCCTGTGGATTCAACCAACCATCAGTGGGGGATGAAGAAACATCCCCCACTGATGGAAGTTTCACTTTATCCTACTATTGTCGTATATACCTTCTAATATTCTGAAAGGGTCTGATGGATGTCTTCTATATAAGCGTATTTTAATACGTTACTAGACAAAAATAAATAAAAAATAAAAGAAAAAAGTGACTAATTTGTGAATAGAAAATCTAGTGTTTGTTCATCCAACGTTCGCTTATTGCCTAACTGAAGATAGCGACCTATAATCAGTTACTTACTTCTTAGCCTGTTTTTTCAGAAAGGCTTTCTTCATTCCTTTTACTAAATACCCGCCTTTAAAGCTAGTTGGTTCATAGGCTACAACGAAGGCTTTAGGGGCATCTTCATTTAAGATATTCATCAATTCCTTTTCTCTGTTTCTTTTTACAACAATATCAAGACGATATCTTTTATTCCCTTCTCGGCCTTCCCCTTCAAATATGGTTACACCAAAACCTTCATCTCTGAGTCTGTTTATTAGTTCAGAATCATGATCAAGCAGGCTGACATTCACTGTACGATATCCAATGGCTAATCTTCTTTCTAATAATCCGCCTAAAATGATTCCGCCAGAATAACCAACAGCATAGGCAATCATATTTAAGTAATTTGACAAATCGGAAAAGATGATGCCTAAACTGATAACATAGATTAAAGCCTCGGCTCCACCCAACAATGAAGCCATATTTATTTGGCTTTTTACAAGAAATATTGTGCGCAGTGTCGTAAGCGGTACCAGTACAAATTGCATTAATACGATTAGAATGGCATCTAACATATATAATCGCCTCGCTGTAGTTATTAGCATCTCATTCAACTGAAATAATACTCTATAAACGATATTATTTGATGTGTTTTAATATTGAAAAGGCATCTTGTTAGTTGTTTACTGGATGGATACAAAATATTCAATTTATTGCTATACGAAAAAAGCGGGTTCATACAGAAACCGCTTTTTTGTGACTAGAATTTTTTTCATCTAGTCACTTTATCAAATTGTTCAGCTATTTCTTTGTATGTTCCTGAAGCTAAGACGAGGCCGGGGTTTCCGTCAAAACATTCACTATGTATTACTTCATGTGATAAATCAAATTCTACTTGATCGTCATCCTTAAATTCAACATTACATTTTGGGCAGATTTTATCCATTGGACATCCTCCTTATTCATGTTTGACCATATTTTATCATATAAACGATTTAAATGTTTGAAAAATTAGTGAACAGGAAATGAATTAGCAGCCGATAGGAATAAACAGTAGTGGCAGATTGCGTGAAGAATTAGAAAATAGTACTATTTTTATAAACATATTAGAAGATGTTGTTCTGAAAAACAGAGATGGAGTTGGAGAGAATGAAGAAAACAGTTAAAGTCAGGGGTATTACAATTGGTGAAGGGGCACCTAAAATATGTGTACCGATAGTAGGAGAAACCATTGCGCAGCTAGAGGAAGAAGCAGAATTACTTAAAAGTATTGATTTAGATATTGTGGAGTGGCGTGTTGATTTTTTCAAAGAAGTAGAGGATATAGAAAAAGTGAAAGAGGCACTACATAGAATTCGCGCTATCCTTTCGGATGCACCGCTAATATTTACATTTAGAAGTGCGAAAGAAGGCGGAGAAAGGGAGATTGCTTCGGAGTATTATTTTAACATGAATAAAGAAATTGCACGAACAGGTCTTATTGATATTGTAGATGCTGAGTTATTTAGTAATGAGCATGAGATAGTGACTTTGGTTGAAGAGGCTCATCAAAATAAGGTTTTTGTCATTGTGTCAAACCATGATTTCGAAAAAACGCCTGTAAAAGAAGAAATTATTGCACGACTGCAAAAAGCTCAGGATTTAGGCGGTGATATTCCGAAGATTGCTGTTATGCCAAATAGTACTGAAGATGTTCTCGTGCTTTTAGAAGCTACTAATATCATGCATGAGAAATACGCAAAAGGACCGATTATTACGATGTCAATGGCAGGCACAGGAGTGATTAGCCGTTTGGCAGGAGAAGTATTTGGTTCTGCTTTAACATTTGGGGCCGCTAAAAAAGCATCCGCACCAGGACAAGTTCCAGTCAGCGAACTGAGAAATATATTGAATCTGATACATGCAGGCTTGTAAATAAAAAGAAAAAACCTTGAGTAATCTCAAGGTTTTTTCTTTAGTGGAGAATATGGGGCTCGAACCCACGACCTCTTGCATGCCATGCAAGCGCTCTCCCAGCTGAGCTAATCCCCCAAAGTTTTGCTACAAGTGAAATTATAGCTGGAAACGCAGGAGGTTGCAAGAGGTTTTATGATTTTTTCTAGTGGGATGTTTAGGAGAGCAAGAAATCCTAAACATCCCACTCTTAACGGGCAGTAAGACCCCTACCCGAAGATTCTGAGTATAGAAGAGAAGATAGGTGGGGGATTAAGAAAATCCCCACTGATGGAAGTTTCACTTTATTGCAGACCGCCTATTTCTGTTCTTTTTACTCCATCCATACTGGAAACCTTATAGTAGACATCAGTTATATTTCGGCGAAAGTCAACTGTAACAAGAAGTCTGATTAAGTGTTCATCTCCTTTTAAATCTTCTATATGAATTTTTCTTATTGTGATTTTCTGCTGTTCAAAAGATTCTATAATAGAATCGAATTTACTTTTATCGTCAACTCTTAAGTTGATATTAATTTCCTTTTGACGTAATTGCCTTGGTCCCACGAGACTGAAGAAAAAGGGAATGATTTCTACGCTGATAATTAACAGAGCTACCCCGGTCAGTGCCTCCAGAAAATATCCAGCTCCTACAGCAATACCGACTCCTGCTGCCCCCCATATAAGAGCTGCAGTTGTCAATCCGGAAATGGTGTCATTTCCTCTCCGTAAAATAACCCCGGCACCGAGAAAGCCTATCCCTGAAACAATTTGGGCTGCTAGTCTAAGGGGATCCATCGTAATGTTAATTTGGTCATTATGAGGAAATTTATAGGCTGATTCAATCGAAACAATAGTTAATAAGCAACTCACAATAGAAATGACTAAACTTGTTTTTAATCCAACTGGTTTCCGTTTTAACTCTCTTTCTAGACCAATAATCATACCTAGTATCGCTGAAATACCTAATTTTATTAAAACGTCTAATTCCATATGGACCATCTCAATCGCTTCTTTCATTCGGTCAATTTTTACTTTTCACTATACTCTTAACAGTATTATACTTATATAATATAAATATATCATAAAAAAATAATGGTAATATCAGATTAAGTTTACATTGCTAGAACAATAGTATGAAAGGAGCAGAAATGAATTTTCCAAAATTAAATCCATATATCACTCTTTTGATTGGCGTTATTAGTATTTCGACGTCCGCCATATTTGTAAAATTAGCTTCTGCACCGTCAGGCATCATTGCCTTTTATCGCTTGTTTTTCACCGTTCTTTTCATGCTTCCGCTTTTTGTTTATAAATATATGTCAGAGCTTAAACTTATATCAAAAAAAGATTGGTTCTTTTCGATTCTCTCAGGTGTTTTTTTAGCCTTCCACTTTATATTATGGTTTGAATCATTGCGATTTACTTCTGTGGCAAGTTCCACTGTACTGGTAACATTGCAGCCGTTGTTTGCATTTATTGGTTCCTATTTCATTTTTAAAGAAGCATTTTCAAGAAAAGCATTTTTATCATGTATATTGGCGATTGGCGGAAGTGTGATGATAAGCTGGGGTGATTTTTATGTTAGAGGAACAGCATTATACGGGGACTTGTTGGCGTTAATAGCTTGTGCACTTGTTACAATATATTTTATGTTCGGACAGACAGTACGTAAAAGAATATCGCTTATTACCTATACTTTTGTTGTTTATTTAATCAGCACTGTAACATTACTTATTTACGTTTTGTTGAAGGGAGAACCACTTTTCCCTTATTCTTCAAAGGATTGGATTTATTTCATTTTATTAGCTATCTTTCCAACATTATTAGGACACTCACTACTTAATTGGTCTCTTAAATGGTTGAATACATCGACCATATCGATGGCCATATTATTGGAACCTGTAGGAGCTGGTATTTTAGCTTATTTTCTACTTCAGGAAACCATTACTTGGACGCAAGCAATAGGCAGTATGGTTGTCATAAGCGGTATTATGTTCTTTCTTGTAGATGAAAAGAAAATTAAAATGAAATTAAGCCGTTTTAATAATAACTTAATTAGTAATGAAAGAAAGTAACTATAAAAAGTAACACTAGATAGAAAATAGATTAGATATACTAAAAAGTCCCTATTAAATAGGGGCTGTTTTTTTTAACTGAATGCAAAAGTAAGAGCAGAAAATACAAATGCCGAAACTGTCGTTAAGATGAATGTTCCTCCATAAACTTTATCGTCACTGTCAGCAATCTTAATTCCCTCAAAGTAGGCGTATAAAAATAAAAAAACTGCCATGATGAATGATAAGTAGAGTGCGATAGATTGAAGCATGGTTCATCACCTTTCATATTTAGTAGGGATACTAGAACCTATGTACATCCAAACAATAATATGACTTTTTAGTATTAACTTCAGTAAGCGTTCGTTGAGTTCTATCAAGTGCTGATGAATATAAAAAACGTTCTAATTTAGAGTTGGTACAATCTTGGTTGGGTGAAGTTAGTCCACTAGTGGATTTCTCGGATTTACTAAAGTACATTCGAGGATAAATTAGATTGAACTATTTCAAAAAAAGTAAAAACGGTATTGCAAATAAATTTTGAGCATGTTATAGTAATTTCTGTCCTCAAAAGTTCATGAGGTAGAAGTGTGGTAACGTACGGAGTTGATAAATATAAATTGATTGAGATTTCAACCAGTTTATATGCAAAGGCATTTGGCCTGTAACTAGACACTGCCAAGTTATTACTCAGCATTATTTAGTTTTGATGGAATATTTTTTTTTGAAAATCCCTTGAAAAAATTACAAAAGACATTATAATAGTATATGTCTTTAAAGATTTGGTGACAGTAGAGAGGGAGTCATACTCATTGCTATACCGAATACGAAAGTTAAGCTTCTCGGCGCTAATAGTAATTGGGGTCTTACCCTTATGAAGGGAAGTCATCGTCAAGTCTATATAAATTATGGAGGATTAGCTCAGCTGGGAGAGCATCTGCCTTACAAGCAGAGGGTCGGCGGTTCGAGCCCGTCATCCTCCACCATATTGCCGGCCTAGCTCAATTGGTAGAGCAACTGACTTGTAATCAGTAGGTTGGGGGTTCAAGTCCTCTGGCCGGCACTGTTTTCTCCGAGCCATTAGCTCAGTCGGTAGAGCATCTGACTTTTAATCAGAGGGTCGAAGGTTCGAGTCCTTCATGGCTCACCATTTATAATTGAATGCGGGTGTGGCGGAATTGGCAGACGCACTAGACT